>Ga0209533_1001697_pt1 | contig 20574 bp, 18 predicted proteins | sample COG_04_FD_184748 | JGI IMG/M metagenome (GOLD analysis project Ga0209533, IMG submission 184748) | Pelagic Microbial community sample from North Sea - COGITO 998_met_04 (SPAdes) (version 2) | ecosystem: Environmental > Aquatic > Marine > Neritic zone/Coastal water | place: Helgoland, sampling...
TCATGCCCAACATCCCTAACGAGCGCCCAAGAGCAAAAGCCTGAGCTAGCTCCCCCGCCTCTAAGTGCAAGCGCCCATAAAAACCAGCCACACCCGCTTGCTCCAACGCCGCTTGATGCAACTGCGGAGACTTAGAGTGCTCCACAGGATTCCCCACCACAGCTAGACATAACTCCTGCCCAGCCTCATTCACCGGCAACCCCGCACGCAAATCCTCTAATGTGTAAACCGCTTTCATTTTCTGCTAGGAATATAACCACAGAACACACAAAAACCACAGAAGAAAAAATATTACCGAGTAAATCTTATCTAAATGGATACTCTAACTGTTTCTTTAGCTACCACCTCCCTCCTGCAAAGCAGGAGTACTCCTCCTAGACTAGGAGGAGAGCTTAGTTGAATCTGCTCAATAAATTTTGAGTGAGGTAATAAGCTATTTTAGATGAATAAGGGTGACGCACGAACATATTGAGGGTGAGTGTAGAAAAAGCTACTCGACCCTGAAAATATGTGAGCTAGTTACCCTTATTCGCTAAAAGAGCTATTTACTCGCCAAAATTTCGAAGGTGTAGCCTTTTAAGTACAAGGTCTCAGGTAAGGCTGGTAGCACTGGATGGTCGAGGCGTTGCGTGTGGGTTTTTATCAACTTAATCGTTTTTTTGGCGTCGACGCTGGCTGAGACGATATTTTCTAAGAACAACTCTTGGGTGATGTGATGTGAGCAACAGAAGGTGGACATGATGCCTCCTGCTTTGAGGTGTTTGATGGCTCGCAGGTGAATTTCTTTGTAACCTCTTAATGCTTCTTTGACCGTTTTTTTATTACGGGTGAATGAAGGAGGGTCGAGGATGATAAGGTCGTGGGACTCTTCCTCGCTAAGCTCTTCTAAGGTGCGTAGGTAGTCAAAGGCATTGGATTTAGTAGCTGTGATGCTCAGCTCATTGGCCTTGGCATTCTCAGCGATGGATTCAACGGCTGATTCAGAAATATCTACGGCTGTCACAGCACTTGCTCCCGCTTTGGCGGCAGCGAGGGCAAAGCCCCCCTGATTAGAAAACATGTCTAAGACACGACGGCCTTTGGCGTAGACAGCAACCTCGTCATGGGCTTGGAGCTGGTCGATATAAAGCCCTGTTTTTTGTCCTGAGAAGAGTTGCACGGTGTAATCAATATCACCGATGCCGTAATTCTGGGTGACGACAAATGACTCAGGGACGTCACCACTGAGGGCTTTGAGCTCTGGCTCTATGCCCTCTGACTTGAGCATGGCTGAGTCATTGCGTAGTAATATACCTTGCGGTTGATACACATTTTGCGCAGCCTCAACAATGATGTCTAGACGTTGGTGCATAGCAAGTGTCGTGGCTTGGAGCACGAGCACATCACCATATCTATCAATGACAATACCTGGTAGAGCATCTGACTCAGACCAAACGAGACGCATCAAACGTGGGTTAATGTCGGTTGCTTCACGAGCCTTAAGCGCTTGCGTGAATCGACGTTCAAAAAAATCCAAATCCAAATCTTGCTTACGAAACGAGAAGCGTCTCGCCACAATTTGTGACTGTGGGTTGTAGATGGCGGAGCCTAGGGCTCTGTCTTTGAAATCCTTGAGTGAAATCACGTCACCTGGCTCTGGATTGCCAAATGTTTTTTTGATTTCGGTGGCATAGACCCAATCGTGCCCATGAAAAATGCGTGCCCTTGGGCTAATAATTAAACCTGCCATAATAGTAAAAGTTGATAGTGGAGAATTGAAAATTGAGAATTAAACTCAGCTACCCATATTGATAGCTTGATAATCTCTAGCCTTGTTTAAGGCGTTGATAGTTACCCCAAGCCCCTAGACCTGCAAAAATAGCTAGAAATATTTGACCGTATATTAATCCTACAAAAATACCTAACGCAGAAACAATGACACCTACGATAAAGGCTATTTTCTTTTTATTATAGGGTAGAGCTTCATAGAGGATTTGCCCACCATCCATAGGATAAACAGGAAGCAGGTTGAAAACCGCCAAAAGTATACTAATCCAAACAAATGGGGCAATAAAACCAGCAGCTAAAGTCCCTTGAGCTAAGGGCGCCAGTATAAATAAAGCTATAAAAGCTACACCGAGCTGCAGTAAAGGCCCTGCTGCGGTGATAATAATGGTCTTCTTCTTGGTTGAGTTAGGTAGCAGGTAGCTTGCTTGCCCTCCGATGCCATGTAAATCAATACGAACAGGTGCTCCATAACGTCTAGCCACTAAGGCGTGACCTAACTCATGAATAAGAATAGATAAGAAAAAAGCCAATACTTTAAGCGTGATTCCTAATGCCGTGGCATTTTCTCCTGCAAATATGGCGACAAAAAGAAACATAAACACCCAAAACATCGGGTGAACTGTTACAGGTATTCTAAAGATATTAAATTTAAGCATGGTTGTTTCAATTAAGATTTTTTCTTGGCGGTTTTCTTGGCTGCCGTCTTTTTACTAGCTGGCTTTTTCTTGGGCTCACGTGGTGGAAATTCAAAGCCAATTTTACCTGTATCAAAATTAAGGCTCAAAAACGCCTCGAAAGATCTCTTGGTCTTGTTAGAAACAAAGTTTTTGATAAGTGGAGTCTTGCCCTCACCTAATAGAATGAGTACTTCGTCTCGAGTGATTTCGTGCTTGAGGATGTTACGACCGATTCTCAGCACATCGTCTTTCTTACTCCCTGTGAGTATTTTAGGTACTAAGTAGGATTTCTCAGTTTCGTAGACGTCTACCACCTCTCCATTAGAGAGAGTGTAATCACGAGCAAAGATTTGGTCGTCTGTTAAGTCCGCCACTGAGGTGTCCTCCTCATTGCCAAAGTCAAACTCCACTTTAAATTTATCATTAATTTTGAGCTTGGCTTCAAAAGGCTTGTTAAAACGAGATTTAAAGTCATCAAATGGTCCTACCTCTTTGGTTTCGAGTAGGGTTTTGGCTTCTGCCATTTTTAATTCATGTTGGGCAATAAATTTTTGGATGCGGAACTTGCACTCATCACTATAACACTCATAAGTAGCGTCTGTTTGCTTGACTGGGGTCTCTGCACATTGTGGACAAGCGGTCTCAAGGTCGTCAAATTTTTGAGATTGTAGTTCTTCGGTGTAGCTCTTGACCTTGGCCACGGTACCTTTGGTCATCTCGATGATTTCGTCCATGAAGGCTTCTTTGGAGAATTTACCCGTTTCCATGAGGCGTAGTTTGTACTCCCAGTCACCGGTAAGTTCAGCTGAGCTGAGTGTGTTAATATTAATCTCGTCAATGAGAGCAATTAGATTAATTCCTTGTGGTGAAGGACGCAGGTGGCGATCTTCACGTAGGACATACTTGCTAGCAATAAGCCCCTCGATAGTGGCTGCACGAGTTGCCGGTGTGCCTAAGCCTCTCTCTGCCATAGCCTCACGCAATTCGTCATCCTCAACGAGCTTACCTGCGCCTTCCATAGCGCCGAGTAATGTGGCTTCGTTGTAATAGGCTGGAGGTCTAGTTTCTTTTCCCTCTAATTCTACAGATTCACAGGCAGCGGTTTCGGTAGTTTCGCCTGCGTCGTTTTTCTCGATAGGCACGAGTAATGAGTCTTGAACACCTGCGTTGCCACCTCTAGAGACACGTAACACTTCGCGCCAACCTTCTTCGATGAGGGTTTTGCCTGTGGTTTTGAAACTATCCACGCCTTCGCTATGGCTAATTTCTGTGATGCGAGTCAGGTTGTGGTACTTGGCTGATGGGTAGAAAATCGCAATAAAGCGCTGTGTGACGAGTTGATAGACTTTGAACTCTAATTCTGAAAGTTTGGCAATTTTTCCGGTCGGGATAATCGCAAAGTGATCTGAAATTTTGGCATTATTGAAAATACGTTTGTTGGCTTTGACCCACCCTTTGCTAAGAGCCTTGCTTGCTGGATCAGCTAGGCTGTTATCACTACCAGCTATCGACTTAAGTGTGCTTTTGACATTGCCAATATAATCCTCTGGTAAGCAACGTGAATCGGTACGTGGGTAAGTGAGTACCTTGTGCTTTTCGTAGAGAGCTTGAGCAATACTCAGCGTATTTTTGGCTGAAAGGCCAAAGAGTTTAGACGCTTCTTTTTGCAAGGTAGTGAGATCATAGAGCTGCGGGCAAATCTCGCTGCTTTCTTTGGTGGTTTCGCTGACTTGTGCCGGTTGGTCGGTACAGCGTTCCACAATGGCTTGCGCCTCTTGCTCTGTAGCTAAGCGATTATTTCTGAGGTATTCAGGTTGCCCTTTGGCTTTAAAGGCTGGGTTAAACCATAGCCCAGAGTAACTACCTGCACTCACCTCAAAATCTGCACTGACTTCAAAATAGGCATCTGGCTTAAAATTGCGTACTTCTAACTCACGCTTGACCAGAATAGCCAGAGTTGGAGTCTGCACACGACCTGCTGCGGTAATATTAAACCCCCCATTACGTGAACGAAAAGCCGTCAACGCACGAGTCGAATTAAGTCCAACTAGCCAATCGGCTTCTGAGCGACATTTGGCGGCATCAGCTAGAGGCTGCATACTTTCTTCACTACGTAGCGCTGCCCATGCCTCAAGTATAGAGTCTTGGGTCATGGATCGCATCCAAAGGCGTTTGGTAGGTTTATTAATCTTTGCCGCCTCGAGCAAGTATCTAAAAATAAGCTCACCCTCTCGGCCCGCATCACAAGCATTGACTATCTCAGTCACGTCCTTGCGTTTGGCAAGTTTGACGACGAGCTTGTAGCGTGACTCTGTACGCTCGATGGGCTGGAGTTCAAATTTCTTAGGAACAGCTGGCAAGTGCTTGAAACTCCATGGGAGTTTTTTGCCATCAGCCGTGGTTGGCATCTTTAACTCGACCAAATGACCTACAGCAGAAGTGATAATAGCTGTGTCGTTTTCAAAATAGGTGTTACGTGCCTGCCCTTTTTTATCAAACTTACCAAATTCAGGTAATTTAGCTAAAACTCTAGCTAAATCTGTGGCCACGGATGGTTTTTCTGCAATAATGAGTGTTTTGGACATGGCTAAGTGAAAAGGCGAAAATGGTAACAAGTATCTTGTACTCAACATCTACACGCGATAGTTATTTTGTGTTTTTTTCGGTGTTTATCTTGAGGGAAACTTTGGCAGTAGTAACGAGTTTTATATATTTACGCAATGAAAATCACTACTGCAGGGTAATTAAAATCGTAATTTGCCATTGACTAGAGAGCATTTCATATTGAATCTTTAATTATGCAAATTAGCCAAAAAAAAATTATCTACCCTATTGGTGAAGCCTTTGATCATTATCTCAAGCAATATGGTAGGCAGGCTAATATCACGACACTTTACGACGACCTGTGCCGATTTAACGGCTCCATAGTATACGAAGACCCACAAGGCAAAGAAACCCTATGGGTGACCGTCATGTACCAACAAGAAGATGCCAAGCGTCTGCGCAAGCAATTGCTCGTGATTTATACTCAATTGCGTATTGGTGAAGAATCGAGCACAGACCACTTGATGGTAGATAGAATTGATTTTGGCGAATTTGGTAATTCTAAACCCTTTCGTATCCGTATCACGAACATGTTTAATGATAATGCCGATTATTTCTATGTGAAACAGGCTGATGCGTCGCGTATCTTAGGGCTAGAGTTAGAACATATCCTCTCTCCACATAGAATGAACTATCTATATAAGGACAACACACTCATCGAGGAGCATATCCCAGGTGTACCAGGAGATGTATTTATCAAAGACTACCTCCCCGATATCAATCTCAATCACGTGCGTATCTCCAAGGAGTTCATTAAATTTAACGAGCGTTGTTGGATACGCCTACTCGGTGACATGCGCCCTGTCAACTACGTGGTAGATATCACTCCCGACTTTGAGGAAATTCAGTACCGTGTACGCCCTATTGATTTTGATCAGCAATGCTACGAAGGCGAGCGCGATATCTACCGTGCTTATCGTTGGGAGGAGAATCTACCTATTCAAGATTTGGTCTTTAAATACCTCAACCACGAAACCATCGTTCAGTACCAAGACGAGGAGCGCACCCAATTAGCTAGACGTGCCCTCTCTGAGCAACGCCGCCTCACCCGCCTCATGCTGGCGGTACAAGACTGCGAAATCAGCCCCAAACGCAAAGTCGACCAAGTCAGAGACTGGCTCAGTCAACGCTACAACTACTACCCAGAGATGTTCACTCACTGTGATACTATGGGCAAAGTCCTTGCGGTAAGGCTTCGACATATTATTGAGAATCACAGGTGAGCAAGTTGATAATGGAAAGTTGAAAGTTGAAAATTAAAAATGACTAAGCCCACTCTTACTCAATTACAAAGATAAATATAATGGCTTAGACAGTGGTGGTTTAAGCAGTGGGGCTCAACGATAATTGAACGATTTGGTCTGGTTTATCTAGCTTAGCTAAGTCTTCTATCTCGACTACTGCTTTAATAGGTGTCAATGACTGGAGTTCCTCTAGGGTCACTATGTAGGAGTTGCCTACAAACTCTTTTTTGATGATTCTTGCGGTTAAATGCTGTTTTGATGTTGAATCTTGCTCGTTGCTTATAGCTGATAGTTTGACATCTGCTATTTTTCCCCAGTCTGGTATTTGATGCTGCTCCTTGATAGGCTTAGGTAGTCTGCTGTAGTCGTTGTTATCTGTAAATAAGTTAGCTATTTTTAATGAATTTGGATGATGCCAGAGAGTATGCGGTGTGCCAAATTGCACGCAATTTCCGTCTTGCAAGACGCCAATTTTGTCACTCACTTTGAGTGCGTCTTGAGTATGATGGGTAACAAATAATGCCGTCGCCTTTTGTTTTCTGAGCAAGTCAAAAGTGACGTTAAGCAATTCCTTTCTTAATCGTTCATCTAAACTGCTAAATGGTTCATCTAATAAAATCAGGCTTGGTTTAGGAGCTAATGCCCTAATGAGTGCCACCCGTTGTTGTTCTCCGCCTGAGAGTTCATGGGGGAATTTATAAGCGGCGCCTTTGAGCTCCACTGCATCGAGTAAGTCTAAGCTAATTTGTACTTGCTCTGTCTTTTTATGCTTTTTTAACCCGTATGAAATATTGTCTATAATGTTCATATGCGGGAACAGACCGCCTCCTTGAGATACAAATCCTATGCCTCTTTTTTCGGGTCTTACATGACATGTTTTGTCAGAGATACAGGCTCCTTTGAGGTATAACTTGCCCTGTTGGGGTTTGGCAAAGCCTGCTATGATTTTTAGCAAAGTGGATTTACCACTACCGCTTTCACCCACAAGACTTACAATTTCGCCTTGGTTGAGAGTTAACGAGATATCATGCACACTAGGCTGACCCTGACGAGGGTAGGTAAGCCCGATATTATCTAGTTTTAATATATGCGACATCATGCTACTCGATAAAAAATATAAGTTAAGAGCGTGTAGCTCTGCGCCAGCCTCCAAATTCAACTAATAAGATACCTGTTGCACAAAGTAGAATTAAGGCAGCAGAAGGAAAAGCACAATGATAAAGTTGCCCTTGGTCAACTAGACTGTAAGTATAAGTTCCTATAGTTTCGAAATTAAAGGGTCTTAACAGCAAACTTAATGGAAGCTCTTTGGTAATGTCCACAAAAACTAAAGCAATAGCACTGAAAATAGCTGGCTTAATCAAGGGTAAGTTAATGGTTAAATAACTCACAGAGATTCTCGTGCCTAAAGATTGCGCGTTTAAATCATAGGATTTAGGCAACCGTGTTAAAGCTTGGCTCAGCATCTGTGCTGCTATGGAATAGTACCTACAAGTCAGCGCAAAAACTAGTCCAAAAACAGTTGTCGTGAGCCAGTTAATTTGATTGAGCCATGATATTTGCTCTTTAAAGGTAAAAAGTGCCAAGACACCAATAGCCATCACCGCTCCTGGACAGGCGTAACCTGCTACCATCAAAATATGGTTGTACAGTTTGACATATCTGTTTTTTGAATAACGCATAAAGCCCAAAATAGTGAGGGCAAATACCAAAATAATAATGGTAACACCGACTCCTAAAAGTAAGCTGTTAAAAAAGGCCTTGGCTAAATCTAACAACCAACCAGTTTCTAAAGATCCAAACGATTGTATCATCCAAGAAAAAAGTAAATAAATAGGGAGAATGAGACCTAATGTGAGAGGGATAATGAGATTGAGCTTTTGAGTAAATTTTAATAAATGTGTATGATGGCTAACATGGGTTTGCTCGTTGGTACGGTTCTGGATAAATTGCGCCCTGCCTCGTTGCCATTTTTCTAAAATCAGAAACACTAAAACCCCAATAAGGATCCAGCTAGCTAACTTTTGCGCTACCATTAATTGATCTAGTTCAAACCATGTTTTAAAGAGCAAAATGGTAAATGTATTAAATCCAAAATGCTTAACTGCCCCATAGTCATTCATGACTTCCATCGCCACTAAAAACAAACTTGATATAATAGCTGGTCGAGCTAATGGTAAATAAATCTTAAAAAACGTAGCTACAGCACTATGGCCTAAGCTCAAAGAGGCCTCTTCGAGAGATTTAACGTTACCAGAAAACGCAGACCTCGCAGCCAAAAAAACATACGGATAAAGAACTGAACTAAAAACCAAAATGAGGATTAAATACCGACTAGATTCTTCAGCAAATAGATAGATATCAAAACCAAACTGACCTCTAATACTCAGTAAAAGAGGCACTAAAGATTCCTTAATATCTGTGACTAAAAAACCCAAAATATAGGGAGGAATCGCCAGAGGTAAGACTAATAAAGCACTCACCAAAGACTTATATTTAAACTGATTTCTACTACAAACCCAAGCTGCAGGCACACCTAAAAGCAAAGTACCCATTAAAGTACCTACAGTTAAAATAAGAGAATCCTTAATGACGGAGCCTAATAAATATTCTCTTATATAGCTCAACGATTCCTGTGCTGCCTGGCTATAAGTAGAGAATAAAGAACTCACTAATGCTATAACAGGAGACAAAATAAAGGCACCTAAAACAAGTGCCACCAATCCCCAAAAATAAAACCCTACAGGGTAATTAGAGTAATTTCTTAAAATTTTGTGAAAAGTGAACGACATAAACGTGTTAGCAGCAAAGCTATGAGACTTGTTATCGTCTAATTTTATGCAAATAGCTCTGTGCTACCCATTGTTTATTAAGATTATTGCCAACCGGCTATACCTAACAGCTTTACAGCATCAGCGTTATATTCAATGAGGCTGTGCAGTGATTGGGTGTCAGGTGATAACTCGCCCCAGTTTTTTTGTAACTGTTCAAACTCAACGCCCTTAGCTACCGCGTATTCCGAGGTAAGTTTTTGGTACTTGATTTGAATGTCATTTGAAACCAAAAACTCTAAAAACAATCTGGCATTTTCTACATTTTTTGCACCTTTAACAATACCTGCACCACTCACATTAACATGGGTGCCTTGCTCTCCTGATTTGGGGAAAATGATATTGACGGCATCCCTTGCCTGACGATCTGTCTCGCTATCTGAAGTTTCCATGATTCCCAAATAATAGGTGTTAGTAATAGCAAAATCTCCAATACCTTGTGCTACAGCACGAATTTGATCTCGGTCACCTCCCTGTGGTGGGCGAGCCATATTGTGAGTGATGCCTTGAGCCCATTTCAACGCCTCTTGCTTGCCCTGATTATTAATAATTGATGCTAGTAACGAGCGATTGTAAGCGCTGCTTGATGAGCGAACCAAAACTCTACCTCGATATTTTTCGTCAGCGAGATCCATATAAGTTACAGGTAATTGGTCTTTGACTCTGTCTTTAGCGTAGACAATGACTCTACCTCTCATGGTAATTGAGGTCCACGTGTTTTCCTTGCCTCGTAATTCAGCAGGTACTTGTGCTTCGATAATCGGGCTATTAAGAGGTGCTAATAAACCAGCTTTGGTAGCTCGGTCTAATTGTGCTGCATCTTTAGTGATATACACATCAGCGACTGGGGCTTTGGCTTCAGACTTTAATCGAGCTAGTAATTCATCAGCTCCAGCCTTAATCACTTTGACTTCTATGCCTGTTTTTTCTGTGAACTCAGCAAATATTTTTTTATCTGCAGTGTAATGTCTTTCTGAGTAAATATATAATTCCTGCGCTGAGCTCATGCACATAGCTGCTAACAGACTCAATATAATAAATTTCTTCATATAATTTTTAGTAAATATTGATCAACTCTAGTTGAACTTAGTTTAATTTAAATTCAATAGGTACGGTTATTTCAGAAGCGATTTTATGCTTAAGCCCGTTAAGAGCAGGATTGAATTTCCAACTATTAATAGCGTGTAGCGCAGACTCATCTAATGAAGCGTAACCTGTACTCTTATCAATTTTAGCCCACTCCACTGTGCCGTATTGATTCACCAATATTCTAACAATGCAGCTACCTTTATGTCCTCTTTGAAGCGCTCTTTTTGGGTAAACTGGGTGTTTTCTCTCTATGGCAAAAGCTTTGGCGACTACTTTCTTGGCTAAGCTAGCGGTGTCAGTTACAGTTGGAGTTTTTGTTTTTGGCTCGGCAACTTCTTTGACGATTTTTTCAGGTTTTATTTCGTTGAGCTCCATTGGCTCAAATTTATGAATTTCTTCAAAAACTGGAATGTCTATCGGTGTTTTGGATTGAATTTGTGTGATAACTGCTTTTTCAAAAGCCTCAACTAAAGCAGCTTTCTCCTCTATAGGTTGAGGAGTCGTTTGGTTTGTGACTGTTTCTTGGACTTGAGGCTGAGGAGTTAATAAATCCAAAGGCATGATAGTGTCGGACTTGTCCAATAATTGCACTTTTTGCACAGCATCTGTATTGATTGCGTAATAAGCCAAGCTTAAACATAAAAGTGTGACCACAGCAAGAGAGACTAACGAATGTTTCTCTTCTTCTAATATATAATTAATATAGTATCTCATTTCCCGATATTATTTACTTTCCACCATTTTAAATAAACCTACTGATTTAAAACCATGGACATTGGCGGCCTCCATGACTTTGACAAAAGTAGCTAAATTTGACTCTTTATCTCCTCTGATTTCTAACCTTTTTTCACTAGATTGCTGAACACTCTGCTGTAATTGAGACTCTAATACATCGAGTTCAAATCTTTGTTCATTAGGTAAAATTTGTAATTGATTGTCTTTATGAATAACTAAAGTCACTACAGGTGTAGTCACTGGCTTTTGAATAGACTCTTGCTTGTTTGATTTAGGTAACTCAACTAAAGCTTCTTTAACTTGAGTAAAATTACTAGCCACCAATAGAAAAATAATTAATTGAAAAACAATATCAATTAATGGTGTAAGATCTAAATTAGCTGATATAGCTCTTTGCCTTTCAATTTTCATTTTCCTTAAAAAACCACTCTTCCAGATGTGAACTTACTTCACTAAATCCATCTGCTAACTTATCAACCTTTCTCTCATAAATCTTTGTGGCTGCTATTGCAGGAATAGCTACCACTAATCCAGCTACTGTCGTCATTAAGCCAAGAGAGATACCCTCTGCAAAATCAGCAGGTGTCACCCTGTCTGCTAAAGTAGCCATTTTATCAAAAGCCAACACCATGCCCCACACCGTACCAAGCAAACCAATTAACGGAGAAATAACACCTATCAAAGCTAATAGTCTCAAACCTCTTTCATATTTATTAATCCAACGGTGTGCTTGCCTTTGTGCAATATTTTCAAAGTGCGCTCTACCTTTAGATACAGCTTCATACATCTGCGCTCCAGCTAATAACAATGGATTATGACACCCCTTGTCTAGCGCTAATTGATGAGCTGAATCTTGCTTGCTTAAGGTGAGTATTTCTTGCAATTTTTTTAAGCTATCTCCTACACGAAAATGGTGCCAGCTGTAAAAAACAAACCTCTCCACAGCAAGAAATATAGTAATAATGAATAAACTCAGTAGTACCCACATCAAGGCTCCTCCTGATATAAATAATTCAATAAAGTTCATCTTTCTTGCTTTGCTTACGATTAAACAATTTTTGATTGTAATGCTGATCTGTCGCTAAATATTTACTAACTCTATTAGCTTTGAGAGTTACTGAATCTCTTATCTAAAACAGACTAAAAGTTTATACAACCCTGCACCACTCGTGTCAACACATTAAAGACACTCAGTCTCAATATCATTAACAAATAATAAAATCATAGGGTAACCGCAGATTATTCACCATCATTTATCTCCTAATTAGCCCCCCTAACCGTAATGAAAACGAGCCTAGACCCTAAGTCTAGACCCCCTCAATAACTAAGAATAACTAATACAAATCTTTGAACTCAATGATGAATTAAAATTCATACGAAAGACCTAGACGGAATTGACGTCCTGGCTCTTCGTAAATACGATCATCGGGATAGTAAGTAGCTTCATAATAGCCTCTATCAAAAATGTTATCGACATTCAGCTGAACCTTAAGACCGTCAACGCTCGCTACATCCCACTGAGCAAAGGCATTAAAGACAACGAAACTCTTTTTCTCTTTAACGTCAACCTCACCGGCAATACTTGTTTCATCTTGACCTTCCTGGTATTCAGCACTAAGACCTAAATTCAAGCCTTGATCTTGCAACTTGTGACCAACAGTAGCGAGCCAGCGTCTACCAGTCTGGAAACGACCAATACCTTCATCGCCTAAGTTATAGTTACTATTAGTCACTGTTTCTGGAGTATTAGAACTGTGGTCATTATCCGTGACAGTTAAACTATAATAAGAAGCCTTATCTTCATAACCAAAGCTAATCTCATAACCTTTGTTCTCAAGGTCAATGTTACTTAAGAATTCTGCGTTTTGCCCTTCTACTTCATCTAAGTAGTTATCAATTTCTTGTTTAAAGACTGAACCTCTGACGTAGAAGCCATTATCTGCCCAATAACTCACAGCGGCTTCAAGGCTATTTGATTCCTCTCCTTCAAGCAAAGTACGTTCATCAACTCCTACTGTGGCAGCATCATCTCTGTTAGAATCTAGGTAAATTGCCTCACGAATACCAACACCACGAAACGCTTCAGCATAACCAACACTCAGCTCTAAGTTATCTAATGGCGCATAAGTAACTGAAATATTCGGACTAAACTTCTCGTCCTTGAAGTTATATCTATCTGTTTGAGCATCACTCGTACCACTATCTGTGTAGTCCCATGAGTCAAAACGACCACCAAAGCTTGTTGAAAATGAATCAGTCAAATCCACATCAGCTTGAGCAAAGATACCGTAAGCCTTTTCTTCCTCTGTAACTCTGGCATCATCTTGGAACGCTGCATCAATTTGCCTTATATTTAAACCATACGCAACAGAAGTGCTGTCGCTGACATACGATGTATTAGTCAAGGTTAAATCAATTGTATCAAGATCTGCAGTATCATCATCATTGCCCACATTATCATTATCAACACCATTAAATGTTTGGCTTGAAATAGATAAATCAGCTTCAAAATTAATCAAGTCACCACCTGGAGTGAAATCATAATTAATACCAAAGACATCACGCTCTTGGGATTGTTGACCTCTGTCGTTACCACTGGGTAGCGAGAAACCTCCTGTATAGTTTAAGCGCGCAAAACCAAAAAAGGTTCTATCAATATTTTCATAGCTTGCTGAAAATTGATGCGCTTCATAGTCAGCAGATAATTTGGCAAAATAACTGGTTGTATCTGAACCTGAATTAGCATATTTCACTCCTGATCCACCCTCAAAATCATCAAGCTCAGCATGCGCGCCATTAAGCAGCAACGACCAATTATCATTAAGTCTATTGGCAAAAACTTGAGAAAACTTAAATCCCTCACCATTACTGTAACCGGTGACCTTGGCTAAACCGTAGAAGTCTTTTTCTCCAAGTAAATCCAAAGCAGACTTGGTCTCAAACTTGATAGAACCATTGAGAGCACCAAGCCCATCTAATGCAGAACCTGCGCCAGAATTGATACCTACTTGTTTTAATAATTCTGGCTCAATTAAGAGATAGCCTGCGTGGTGGTAAAAATTGCTCTGATAAGCACCATCAATAGTGGTGTTACTAAATGTCGAACCCATTCCATTAACAAAGACCATTTGCGATACATCACGGCCACCACTTACAAAAACAGAAGGTGTATTTTGGAACATGTCCTGCAAGGTGTTGGCTTGTAAGTTACTAATTTCCTTACTTTGTACTAAAGCGTCTCCCTCTTTCTCTGCATTGCCAAAGACAATGACTGTATCAAATTGATCATCTTGAGCAAAACCTAATGATAGCACACTTGCTACCCCGACATAACTTAAACACTTAAGTGGTTTATTCATAACGCAGACTTTTTAATGTTAATGAGACTCAATGTCAATAGATTATTTGAGATAATTCTATTTTTAAAATAGAGTGAACTCTCTTGTCCAACTTACCTTTAATCTCAATACAATTAACCTATTATGAGCATTTATAGGCTTTTTTTATACTGTAAATTTATTATTAAGCTTATATGTCACTACATTCGCTCTGGAGCTTCAATACTCAATAAGGATAGTCCTTGATTAAGGACTTTTTGAGTTAAAGCACAGAGCGCGAGACGACTTGCCTGCGTCTCTCCTTGAGATTTAAGGACAGGGCACGCCTCAAAAAATGAATGAAACGCTTTGGCTAAATCAAGTAAATACAAAGCCAATAAATTAGGGCGATGATCATCGAGAACCTGTGGCAACCTTTCGGCAAATTGGCAGAGCGTAGAACCTAAACGAATTTCAGCAGCTTCATTGAGCTTAATTGCCACTCCTTTAACTTCATACTCGCCTTCTAGCTTGCGGAAAATAGATTGGATACGTACTAAGCTATATTGTAAGTAAGGCGCCGTGTCTCCTTGCAAGGCCAGCATTTTTTCCCAACTAAAAATATAATCCGTTAAACGATGCTGAGATAATTCAGTAAATTTAACGGCTCCTATGCCTACCATTTGTGATACTTGATCTTTCTCTACGCCCTGCAAATCAGGATTTTTATCTGCAATGACTTGCGCAGCTCTTTCTATTGATTCATCTAGTACAGAGGCGAGCTGAGGTGTTTCTCCTGAACGAGTTTTAAATGGCTTTTTGTCCTGACCTAAAATAGTACCAAAAGCTATATGTTTAAGCTTTGGCTTAAAGTCTAAGCGTTGGGCAATTTCAAAGAGCTGCTTAAAGTGTAAACTCTGTCTCGAATCTACCACATACCAAATTTCATCAGGTGACCATTGCGCCTCACGGTAAAATAAAGTCGCTAAATCAGTAGTGGCGTAGTTATAACCACCATCACTTTTTTGAATCAACATAGGGTTGTCTCGCCACTCACCGTCTTTATGGATTTTGAAACAATCCTGCTCATTTTTTTTGTCTTCACTAGAAAATACAGCAATAGCTCCTTGGCTCTCACGTGCTAAACCCTTATCTACGAGCAATTGTACGGTGGCAGACAGCTCATCATTGTAAAAGCTCTCACCTAACCAGTAATCAAAACTGACATCCAGACGGTCATAAATCTGATTGAGCCCTTGTTTAGATAGCTCCAAACAGCGCTTCCAAATCTCTAAGTTCTCAGCATCTCCTTGTTGCAATTTAACGAGCTCTTCTTTGCAGGCTGCCAAAATCTCAGCATCTTCCTTGCAGAGTAAAGAGTACTTTTGGTAAATGCGTAGCAACTCTTTAATTGAGTCTTGCTCTAAGGCAGCTTCATCTAAGTCATGTTTCCACGCATAGAGAATCATACCAAATTGGGTGCCCCAGTCTCCAATATGATTATCTTTGATGACGTTATGACCTAAATAGCTGGCTATCCTTGATAGACTCTCTCCAATAATAGTCGAACGGATGTGTCCCACATGCATAGGTTTAGCTACATTAGGTGCAGAAAAATCAACTACAATTGTTTTAGGCTGAGCAGCTTGTTCAACACCTAAATGCTCATCTGTAGTCACTGCCTGTAATTGCTGCTCCCAAGCTTGAGCAGTAATAGTAAAGTTAATAAACCCAGGGCCTGCTAAACTTAGCTCAGCTAAAGACTCAATACCAGTTGCATTAAGCTCATTCATAATAGCCCCCCCTAAATCACGTGGTGATTGCTTGAGCGGTTTTGCTAGTATCATCGCGATATTGCATTGGTAGTCACCAAAACGCTTATCTGCGGCTTCACTCACCCATGTGTGAGGAACTTTAACCCCTAGTTGAGCTGCTTGTTCTAAATAAGGTTCTAAAATAGGTTTTAATGCCTGCTGTAATTGAGAAAGTATGGTCATATCAATCAACCCAAATTAATCAGGGATTGTAGTTGTCAGTATATTAAGCACTTGCTCTGCTGTGGCTGCTTCTTTGAGAGATTTTCTACGTAGAGCTGAGCGTACAAGCTTAGCTAGAGCAGCCAACATAGCTAGATGTTCATTTTTTTGTTCCTCAGGAACTAACAACATAAATAAAAAGTGCACAGGTTGCTGATCAGGCGCATGAAAATTAATCCCTGCATGACTATGTGCATAAACCATTAAAGGAGCTTTTATAAGGTCTGTTCTAAAATGAGGGATAGCCACACCATAACCAATACCTGAGCTTACTTGTTCTTCCTTATCTATAAACCCTTGTAAAATAGATTCCTTTTGCTCAGCGCTCAAACAATGTAATTCTTGTTGCATATATTGCAACATTGCTTCGATGGCTTGCTCATTGGTCTTGGAATCAAGATCCAAGATAATATTAGCTGGGGTCAGCAGCTCTGCAATCTGCATAATATTAAGCGCTTAATAGGGTGAAAACTCTAAGCTATGGTGAACTTAGGACTTTGCTTTATTATCCGCTGCTGGAACTGGGTAAAGTTGAACTTTAACCAGTTCTTCTATTTTGGCGGCGAGCTCTGGGTTAGCCTTAAGAGCGTCTTTAGCTCCATCGCGACCTTGAGCTAATTGGTCTCCTTCGAAACTAAACCAACTACCTTTCTTATCAATGATATTGTATTCAAGAGCTAAATCTAACAATGAACCAACAGAAGAAATACCCTCATTGTACATAATATCAAACTCAGCTTCAGTGAATGGTGGCGCCACTTTGTTTTTCACTAATTTAATACGTGTACGATTACCCATAACCGTGCCATCACTTGCTTTAATCGCTCCAATTCTGCGAATATCTACACGCACAGATGAAAAGAATTTCAAAGCTCTACCACCTGGCGTGGTTTCTGGGCTACCAAACATCACACCTACTTTCTCACGAATCTGATTTGTAAAGATACATACTGTGTTAGCTTTAGAAATAAAAGCTGTCAATTTACGCATAGCCTGACTCATCAAACGAGCTTGAGCACCCACGGTTGAATCACCAATATCACCATTCAGCTCTTGCTTAGTCACGAGCGCTGCTACTGAATCAAGAATCACCACATCTACAGCATTAGAACGCACTAAAGTCTCACAAATTTGTAAAGCCTCCTCGCCCGAAGAAGGTTGAGATATAAGTAACTCGTCTGTATTGACGCCTAATCTACGTGCATATTTTGGATCAAGAGCATGCTCAACATCAATAAACGCAGCTAAACCTCCATTTTTCTGCGCTTGAGCTGCAACAGTTAAGGTTAATGTCGTCTTACCTGAAGATTCAGGACCATAAATCTCTACTATTCTACCCTTAGGAAAACCACCTACACCTAAAGCCCTATCAATGAGTAAGTTACCAGTTGGCACAGAAGCGATTTCCATGCGAGCTGAATCACCCATACGCATAATTGCATTTTCGCCAAATTCTTTTTGAATACTAGAAATGGCATCTTCTAAATTCTTAGCACGCTGTGCGTCTGTTGTATTTTTTGATGGAGTAGCCATAGCCAAAATTTATATGATGACCAGACTAAATGCAACACAAAAGAACGTTACTAAAATCAACTAACTAAATCCTATCTTAAAACCTAAGGTTTTATAAAGCGCACGTAAATCTAGCTAGACAATTCATAATTATAACCATAGAATATATGCCCTATTTTAATATTGATGTCTCATGATAGTTTCTGACCGCTCATTTAAAGCTAGTTCCTATTTTACGAATTCAAAAGGACTAAGTCTCATTGAAACGCTTTTTAGTATTGTACTGTTAAGTCTTGCGCTAAGTGTATGCCTGATGGCCTTAACAAAGCTAAGCCATAACATCCAATCTCATTTAAAATACAACCAAACGATAACTCATTTAGATAGCTTCTTAAGCCAAATCAGTAGTGATATTAACGGCTACACTCATGAGACTACATCAGCTCAGCTTTCAAAGCCATTTACATTTGATACTAGCTTGCAATCAGCACCTCCATGGGTGCAACACCTGGATATCAAGCAATACGAACTTACAATAAATAAAAATAGCTATTACTATCTAGACTAAATCCAAGCATAAAAAAACCGCTTGGGATAATCCCAAGCGGTTCTTGCTATAACTTTAATTAATTAGCTAACTAATTAAAATGTAAAACCGAGGTATGCACCACCGATAACATCATCTACACCTTGAGTACCATTTACATAAGCAATGTATGGAGTCAAAGTAGCTGTACCTACAGCAAAATCTGTAGAAGCTGAAACTTCTGTGTACTCGTCAATGCTGCTTGGCTCATCAGTGATACTGAAACCATAAGTAACACCAAGATCGAATGCTCTATTAGTCCATGAACAATCGTAAGTGTAACCAGCAGAAAGTTCTGCAAGGTTTTCTTCTACTTCACCACCAACTTGGTTGTTAATGATTGTAGCTGAAACATCTACACCTGCGATAGCTGTTGAACCACTGAAGTATACTTCATAGTCATCATCTGTACCAGTTGTATTTGGGTAACGATAAAAAACTGCACCTGTTTCCCAACCAAGACCTAAAAGCTCCCAGTCTAAGCTACCGTAAAGGTTAAGTTCTTCAGCTGAATCAGCTGTAGCAAACCAAACACCTACACCGTAGTTAATGTCCTCTGTAAGGGCACCACCGTAAGAAACATCGATATCAATAAGGTCTGAACCAAAGTCTACACCACGGAAGATGTAATCAGTTGAGTAACCAAAAGATACGTCTACACCAAGAGGCTCTTGAGCAGAAGCAGAAGACACGCCTACTGCAACAGCAGTGGCACCAGCAATTAATAATGAAGTAAGTTTATTCATAGCGGGTTGATAGTATTGACTGAAATAAACTTGGTCAAGTACTTTTTTCTTTATTTAAACAAACTTAAATAAAGTTCGTATGAGTATTGCCCTACCTTGATTTAGTTAGATTTTTAACTAGACCAGCTTCTAACTTAACCAACTACCCATTCTCAGCCCTCACATGGATTCAACTTCATCTCAACTTAAGACAAAAAATCATCTACTGCTAAAAACTTTCAAAAAACAAGCATGGCAAAAGCCATTGTGAACAGGAGCGTAGCGACGTGCCTAGCGCAGCTAGGTGGCGTATAGCCATCAATCAATTGCTACCCTCTTTTATGCCCAAGCTCGAACCTTATAATTGACGCTTGGTTTTAATAGCTTATCTACCCCTCCCCTCAAGACGGTCTTAGTCTAAGTCATGCGGGTTTATTTTGACGATTTTCCCGTCAACATAAGAAATAATGGGGCTATTTTTATATTTTTTAAAAGCCACCATTCTTTTGTAAGATTCAGCTAACCCCTTGTTTACCTTTCTTGATAATTCATTGAGTTCTTGTTCAGCTGTCATGATAGATTTCTTTAAGTTCTTGCCACTTTTGATTATCTTTAATTTGAAAAACTTTATCAAATTGTCCTTCAGCTATATCTTGAGGACGCTCTTTGGAGTTGTCAATAATTATCCAGTTATCAACTAATGGTATATAAAGATTAAAGAAGTTACATAGACCTGATTTAAATCTACGTTTAATAGTTTCTGCTGAGATATAATGCCCACCTTCTTTAACTCTTGTTGTGACTCGTTCTTGAGCTAGCTCATCTGACTTAAGGTATAAAAAAAGTAACGTAACTTTATAACCTTGTCCCTGTGCTTTCTTTATTAGTCTTATGTAACTTTTAGTCGCAAGTGTTGTTTCTATACTAAAGCTAACTTGCTGTTTAAGTAGCATTTCAATTCTTTCAAGCATAAGCCTGCCTGATTTAATGGCTACAGCCTCAGGATTAAATGGAGATAAACCTCTAGCTATTTCATCAGCATTAATAAACTCTGAACAATGAAAAACATCAGGCAAAACAACATAAGAAGCAGTAGTTTTACCCGCTCCATTAGGCCCTGCTATAATATAAAGTTGTTTCATAGCATAACGATAGCTTTTAGCTTAAGTTTTGCCAATGTTATTCTTAGAGCAAACTTCACGTTTGACAGGGCGAACAATCACGAGAGAATAATGAGTAATTTTGGACAGGAGCGTAGCGACGTGCCTAGCGCAACTAGGTGGCGTATAGCCATCAATCAAAAATCAAAGAACCGACCCCCAAGAAGTTGAGTGAGCGTTCTAAGGTTTAATCCTTGTTCAGCTCGGAATTACAAGTCTGAGAACTGATATGAGATTAGCATAACTAACCTATATTTGCCAATCATGAATTATCAAGATGCTATTATCTAT
>Ga0209533_1001702_pt1 | contig 20552 bp, 19 predicted proteins | sample COG_04_FD_184748 | JGI IMG/M metagenome (GOLD analysis project Ga0209533, IMG submission 184748) | Pelagic Microbial community sample from North Sea - COGITO 998_met_04 (SPAdes) (version 2) | ecosystem: Environmental > Aquatic > Marine > Neritic zone/Coastal water | place: Helgoland, sampling...
GGTGGAGGTCCTGGCGTTGGCCCCATCTGTGTAGCTAAGCAATTAACCCCATTTTTACCCGGGAATCCATTAATTGAAACGGGCGGAAAGAATGCAATTAACTCTATTTCTGGAGCACCCTTTGGATCTTCTTTAGCGTGTTTGATCTCCTATGGCTATATCAAAATGTTAGGAGCAGAAGGGTTAACCGATTCTACTAAAATCGCAATTCTAAACGCCAATTACATCAAAGAACGTCTGCAAGGATATTATGATACTTTATACTCAGGAGAACGGGGACGAGCAGCACATGAAATGATCATAGATTGTCGCGGTTTCAAAGCCAACGGTATTGAAGTGGTCGATATTGCCAAACGACTTATGGACTATGGGTTTCACGCCCCAACCGTCTCTTTTCCGGTAGCAGGCACCATGATGATTGAACCCACAGAAAGCGAAGGCAAAGCCGAAATGGATCGTTTTTGTGACGCTATGATTGCTATAAAAAAAGAAATCGAAACTGCGAGCAAAGACCAACCAAATAATCCTCTAAAAAATGCACCGCATACTCAGGAAATGCTTACTAATGATACTTGGGAATTTCCCTACAGTAGAGCAGTTGCCGCATTTCCATTGGACTACATAAAAGAAGATAAATTTTGGCCATCTGTTCGTCGTGTAGATGACGCCTATGGCGATCGAAATTTAATATGTACTTGCGCACCAATTGAAGCCTATGTCGAAGCATAAAAACACACAACCTATGAACATCAAAATTACAGGAGTCGGAAGTTACATTCCAAAAATCGTACAAAAAAATGAGGACTTTCAGCAGCACTCTTTTTTGAATGTTGATGGATCGGAAATCCCATCCTCTAATGAGGTTATCGTTGAGAAATTCAAAGCCATTACCGGAATTTCAGAACGTCGCTATGCTGAAGACCACTTGACAGCTTCCGATCTTGGGGCGATCGCTGCTGAAAAAGCCATAAAGGATGCTGGCATTGATCCTGAAACTTTGGACTATATCATACTTGCTCATAATTTTGGAGATGTTAAATCTGGCGCTATCCAAAGTGATATTTTACCCTGTTTAGCAGCCCGTGTAAAAAATAGTTTAAAAATAAAAAACCCAAAATGTGTTGCTTATGACATCCTTTTTGGATGCCCAGGCTGGGTTGAAGGTGTTATTCAAGCGCAAGCATACATCAAAGCAGGAATGGCAAAAAGATGCCTAGTCATCGGTGCCGAAACACTCTCAAGAGTTGTCGACCCATATGATAGAGATTCTATGATTTATTCGGATGGTGCTGGTGCAACTGTCATTGAATTATCAGAAGAAGAAGGTGGTATATTATCACACGAATCAGCGTCATACACACATGATGAAGTTTATCATCTATTCTTTGGATGCTCCAATAATAAATCCTCAGAAGAAGACACACGATTCATAAAAATGCACGGACGTAAAATTTATGAATTCGCATTATCAAATGTACCGAATGCCATGAAAACATGTTTGGACACTAGTGGAATGGACATCAAAGACGTTAAAAAAATATTGATTCACCAAGCGAATGAAAAAATGGATGAAGCCATTGTGAATCGATTTTATAGACTTTACAAAACACCCGTTCCTAAGGATATCATGCCTATGAGTATTCATGAATTAGGAAACAGTTCCGTAGCAACCGTACCTACCTTATTAGACCTTATAAAAAGTGATCAAATGGAAGGACATCAACTTAATAAAGGAGATGTTATTATCTTTGCAAGTGTCGGCGCTGGAATGCATATTAACGCCATCACCTATAAATACTAACATGTACGGCACTAATTTTCCTAAAAAACGCTATAAAAATACGCTAGAATTCCTTAAGCGTCATGTTACTACTGAAGAATCCATTTTAGATTTAGGCGTTGAGAACCCATTTTCTGAACTTTTAAAAAATGAAGGCTATTCGATTATAAACACTACTGGAGAAGATTTAGATATCGATACAAGCAAGCTAGCTTCCGACAGCTCCGATGTGGTGACCGCCTTTGAAATATTTGAACACTTACTATCTCCGTTTACGGTATTAAATAGCATCAAATCGAAAAAATTGGTTGCAAGTATTCCACTTCGGTTATGGTTTGCCACTGCTTATCGCAGTAAAACAGACCCTAGAGATCGTCATTTTCATGAATTTGAATCCTGGCAATTTGATTGGTTGTTAGAAAAAACAGGGTGGAAAATTATCGCTACTGAGACATGGACGAACCCCACAAAGAAGGTAGGTGTCAGACCTTTTCTGCGCTGGTTTACTCCTAGATATTATATTATTTATGCTGAAAAAAATTGAAATTCTACATTGTCATACCGGCCCATAATGAAGCTAATTTTATTGGCATAACGCTTCAATCGCTTATAAACCAAACCTTATTACCAACCAAAATTGTTGTGGTCGATGACCATTCGTCTGACGAAACAGCATCTATCGTTACAGATTTGTCCAAACTATATCCATGGATTTCATTGGTTTCAAACACTTCATCCGATACACACCTACCTGGTGGGAAAATTATTAATGCTTTTTATAAGGGGTATGAATCTTTAGACACTGCATATGATATCATTTGCAAATACGATGCAGATGTTCTATTCCCAGAAAATTACTTAGAAACCCTTGCTAGTCATTACCAAAGAAACTCAAAATTAGGACTCGTGGCTGGACACTGTTATATAGAAAAAAATGAGCAATGGGTGTTAGAAAATCTAACCTCAAAAGATCACATTAGAGGGGGATTAAAAGCATATCGAAAAGCGTGTTTTCTAGAAATTGGAGGCCTCAAAAAAGCAATGGGCTGGGACACTATTGACGAACTGCTAGCCCTTTATTACCACTGGGAATTTAAAACAGACGCCTCTTTACATGTTAAACATTTAAAACCAACAGGGGCAAATTATAACCGAAATGCCAAGCATTTGCAGGGAACTGCCCTTTACAAAATGCGCTACGGATTTGTTTTAGCCTTTTTGTCCGCCTTCAAACTCGCATTTAAAAAACGTCAAATCGCTCTTTTTTGGGACTATATTATAGGGTACCTAAAAGCCTTCAAACTAAACGAACCCTTTCTTATTGACGCCGATCAAGGGGTGTTTGTTAGAGGGTACCGTTGGAAAAACATCAAACGCAAATTTAAATTTCTACCTTAACCATCCAATTCAATTCGTCTGGAAGTGTTCCTATTCTAACGCCATTAATGGTATCCAAAACAAGTTGTCCTACTGGGCTGGTATCTGATACATGAATTAGACGGTCTTTATAACCAATTTCTTGAATCATGGCAATTCCAACAGCAGTACCCGTACCAAAGGCTTCTTCGAGCTGGTCATTAGCGGAGGCTTCTATCACCTCATCAATCGTAATAGGACGCTCTACTACTTCATACCCTTTGTGACGTAAAAAATCAATCACACTCATTCGTGTAATTCCCGCTAAAATTGAACCATCTAAAGAGGGTGTTACAAAGGCACCATTAATCTTAAAAAAGATATTCATGGTACCGACTTCTTGTATGTATTTAAATTCGTTGGCGTCTAGCCATAGGACTTGATCAAAGCCTTTGGATTTAGCAATTTCGGTAGGAAGCACGGCAGCCGCATAATTACCTGCAGCTTTGGCTTCACCTGTACCGCCATGCGCTGCGCGGATGAAAGTGGTTTCAGCATACAATCGCACACGGCTGGTATATATCGGTTTTGATGGAGAAGCCATCACAATAAATTTATAAGAGTTTGCCGCACGCATCCCAATAAAAGCTTCATCTGCAAACATAAAAGGGCGTAAATACAGTGCACTTCCTTCATGTGGTGGAATCCATTTTTGGTCCAAATGCACGAGTTGTTTCAAAGCATCTACAAACAGAGTTTCAGGAAATTCAGGCATTCCCAAACGGCGGGCGCTAAAATTTAAACGTTCTGCATTTTTTTCGGGACGAAACAATAAAGGAGTACCCTCAGAACCGAGTGTTGCTTTCATACCTTCAAACAAGGCTTGCCCATAGTGTAATGCCATACATGCTGGGTGCATTGGAATTGCTTCCATAGGCGTGATTCTAGGATTACGCCATTGCCCATCTTCATAGTCACAAACAAACATATGATCTGTAAATGTGCGACCTAAAGCGATTGTATCAAAATCGAGCGTATCGACTTTTGAATTCTTTACTGTTGTAATTGATATTATATTTGACATTGAAATATAGCTTTTAAAATTGAGGTTACTGGGACCTTATTTAAACTTCTTTAGTTGAGATTTAGTAAAAGTACTTAATGCTAAACGTCCACTGATAGAGGCACGTTTGTTTAATAATTCTGTCCAATGCTCAGTGCCTTCCCAAAACGTTTTTTTGAGCTCCAAAAGGGCCTCTGGATTATAGTTGCTAAGTTGAGCGGCTAATTTCTTTACTTCAACGTCCAGTACTTCAGTTGAAGGACAAACTTTCATGTATAACCCTTTTTCATGTGCCCATTGCGCTGAGAAAAATATTGAAGCCTCTAAACTTAATTGAGACATCGCGCTTAACCCGATTTTTCGTGTCACAGCAGGTTCAATCACAAAAGGACCAATCCCAATTGCAAGTTCGCTTAATTTAATTTCTGAATGCACAGTCGCTAGACAATAATCGGTTGCGGCTGCCAATCCGACACCGCCGCCAACGGCTTTTCCTTGCACGCGACCAATTGTAATTTTAGGACAGTTACGAAGCGCATTAATCACTCTAGCAAACCCTTCAAAAAATGCGCTCCCTTCTTCAGCGTTTGAAATGGCTATTAATTCATCAAAACTTGCACCTGCACAGAATGTGCGATCGCCTCCACTTCCTAAAACAATCACTGCAATGGAAGGATCAGCAGCTGCTGTTTCTATTGTTTCTGTAAGCGTTGCTAAAAGGGATGCTGGTAACGCATTGTGCGAAGGGTTATAAAACTCTATATAACCAACTTTATTTTCGACTTTCAAATGTACGTAAGACGTTGACATAATGCCTGGGTTTAGTTTAGCTAATATACTAGAATTTTAGGGTTTAAAATGGATCTCTTTAAAACTTCATAAATGGAAATCTTGCTTCTAATGCTTTTGCCTTGATTGCCAACTTTGATAAAAATTCGGTATGTGCTGCCGCTTTAGGATTAAACGGCCGATGCGCTAGGCCTTTTTGAAGTGTCCCCACATCTTTCATTATTGTGATAGTTTCGTGCTGTATCCAAGAAGATTGAAATTTTTCCCAAATATAATCGACGGCGATTTGATTCGGGTGCACCATATCTTCTTTATAGAAACGATACTCTCTAAGTTCGTCCATTAACAGCTCATAGGACGGAAAATAATGTGTGTTCTTGGAAGACTTCATTACAGAATGAAGTGCTGATATAAGGTGGGCTTTACTCTGGTTATTTTCAATAAACCCGTCTTTGAGGTGTCGAACAGGTGAAACTGAAAATACAATGGTCACTTCTGGATTAAACGCTTTAAGAATTAAAATAATTGCTTCAAAGGTTTTTTGAAGTTGATCGACACTTAAAATTGATTTATCAAACTCTTTTTGAGGCTGCTTATGGCAGTTTGCTACAATCGTTTGAGTTTGTATATGTTTATAAACCCAGGCAGTTCCGAATGTTATTAATACATGAGACGCACTTTTTAGTTGATTTTGAGTTGATTGTAATGCGGCATTGAGTCGCAGTATCATGGCAGATTGTGACTTACTATTTAATCGAGAGTGTGCGCAAAAACTCTGCCAACAGTCATTACTAAAAAAAACGTCTTTTTCGGTATACGTGTTATTTTGATGCGCTTTCGTCAATACGTCTAAAATTGCAATAGGATTAAATAATATCCCAAGAGGATTCACCTCATTTTGAAATTTATAAAAGGACAATTTATCCCCTATATTCTCCGCAAAACAAGACCCAAACAAAACCAGCTTAGAATTGTAATCAATGGCTGGCGCTTGTTTTACTAAAGGGATTTGAGTTTGAAGTTTCACAAATGGTCAATTATAAAATATATGATTTAGAATTCTCTAACGCCTCTTGCAGTCCAGCTGGATTCTTCCCACCGGCCGTAGCATAAAAAGGCTGCCCTCCGCCGCCGCCTTCAATATAACGTCCAAGTTCGCGCACAATAGTTCCTGCATTGAGTCCTTTTGAAGCCACTAGTCCTTTTGATACATAGCAAGAAAGTAATGCCTTGCCTTTTTGCTCTGTACCAAAAAGCAACACTGCATTGTCAAATTCCTGTCCAATTTCAAAAGATAAATCTTTAATGCCTGTAGCATCTAAATCTACGAGTTTCGCTAGAAAGTTGACGCCATTAATCTCTACTACATCTTGTTTTAAATTGCCTTTCATTGACGCTGCTTTGTCTTTCAAAAGGGATTCAATTTGTTTCTTGAGTTTTGAGTTTTCAGTTTTCAAATCGCCCAGTGATTTGACTGGATCACCCGAATTATTGAGTAGTAATTTTAGGTGTTCAAAACTGGCATTGTTTCGAACATAAAACTCTTTGGCAGCATCATTTGTAATGGCTTCAATACGACGAATACCCGAAGCAACGGCGCCTTCAGACTTAATTTTAAAATGCCATATATCTGCGGTATTCTTGACATGAGTTCCGCCACATAATTCGATGGAATTTCCAAATCGAATAGTACGAACCACATCTCCATATTTTTCACCAAAAAGCGCCATTGCACCGTCGGAAACTGCCTGTTCCATAGGCACAGAGCGGTGTTCTTCTAAGGCTAATTTACCTTCAATACGAGCATTTACAAAGCTTTCAATATCTTTTAATTCTTCCGGCGTTATTTTTGAAAAATGAGAAAAATCAAAGCGCAAATATTTAGAATGAACTGCAGATCCTTTTTGCTCTACATGCGTCCCTAAAACTTCTCTCAAAGCTTGATGTAGTAAATGGGTGGCTGTATGATTACACTCGGTACGAAATCGTTGATTTGCATCCACTACAGCCGTAAACGTGTCCGTCAGATTTTTAGGCAAATGCTTTGCTATATGAATGGTTACATTATTCTCTTTTTTAGTATCTAATATATACACTACATCTCCATTAGCGGCTTCTAAATACCCTTTATCCCCAACCTGACCTCCGCTTTCAGAATAAAACGGGGTGAGATTAAATACTAGTTGGTATTGCTCACCGTCTTTTACAGAAGTAACTTTTCTGTATTTTGTAAGTTTAACCGTAGTTTTCAAGATATCATAGCCTACAAATTCTTGGGCAGCATCCTCTAAAACAATCGTCCAATCCTCTGTTGAAACTTCACTAGCAGCTCTAGAACGTTTTTTTTGCTTTTGAAGTTCTTCTTCAAAACCAGCAGTATCCAATGTCATTTCTTTTTCACTCAAAATCAACGCCGTTAAATCTACAGGAAACCCATAAGTGTCATACAATTCAAACGCTTTATCGCCTGAAACATGGAATCCTTTTGTGGTTTCTATAATACGGTCTAACAACACCAATCCTTGATCAAGGGTTCTTAAAAAAGACGTTTCCTCTTCCTTAATCACATTTTGGATTAGTTGTTTTTGAGCTAATAGTTCTGGAAAAACTGTGCCCATTTGTTTAGTAAGCACAGTTACTAAACGGTACATAAATGGCTCTTTAAGATCCAAAAATGTAAATCCGTACCGCACCGCACGTCTTAATATTCTACGAATCACATAACCGGCACCCGTATTGCTTGGCAACTGACCGTCTGCTATAGAAAAAGCGACGGCTCTTACATGATCAGAAATTACACGAATGGCTATATCTTGTTTGAGTTGCTTACCATAATCCAATCCAGATATAGTTTCAATTTCTCGGATAATAGGCGTAAACACATCGGTGTCATAATTGGAAGTGACATTTTGAAGCACCATACAAAGGCGCTCAAATCCCATACCAGTATCAATATGTTTATTTGGCAACGGCACTAAACTTCCATTAGCTTTACGATTAAATTCCATAAAGACAAGGTTCCAGATTTCTACGACTTGCGGATGGTCTTTATTAATCAACTCATGACCTGAAATTTTCTCTTTTTCTTCTTTAGAACGAATGTCTACATGGATTTCGCTACAAGGGCCACAAGGACCTTGCTCGCCCATTTCCCAAAAATTATCGGCTTTATTTCCCATCAAAATACGATCTTCAGGAATCAATACTTTCCAGAGATCATAAGCTTCTGAGTCCATAGGAGTGTTGTCCGCTTTATTGCCTTCAAATACGGTTACATACAGGATTTCTTTATCAATTTTATAAACTTCGGTTAGTAATTCCCATGCCCATTCGATCGCTTCTTTTTTAAAGTAATCTCCAAAACTCCAATTCCCTAGCATTTCAAAAAGGGTGTGGTGGTAGGTATCATAGCCAACCTCTTCCAAATCATTGTGTTTTCCTGAAACTCTTAAACATTTTTGAGTATCGGTAATTCGGTTTTTTGGAGGCGTTTCGTTTTCAAGGAAATAGGCTTTAAATGGTGCCATTCCAGAATTGACAAATAACAGGGAAGGATCGTCTTTTACGACCATCGGTGCCGAGGCTAAAACTTGATGTTTTTTTGTTTCAAAAAAGGCTAAAAATTGAGATCTTATATCTTGAGATTTCATGCAAAAATGTTAAGCTTAGTGTAATAATTTGTTTTTAATTCGAAACAATTTATATATTTGTTCGGAAGACATGCTTTAAATACTAAAGTATGTCCATTATTCAACAAAAATAGAACTTTTTAGGCAATGTCTAATGTAAAATATTATTACGATCCCGAAACACTTACGTATCGTCAGATAATTCGGAAAAAAAGAACCACTTTTAAGCGCACTTTAGTGTTCTTATTGGCTGCAAGTATATTTGGTTTCTTAATCGTTTTAGTGGCGGGACAATATTTTGAATCCCCTAGAGAAAAAGCTTTAAATCGTGAGTTAGTAAATTTAGATCTTCACTTCAATCTTCTGAATAAAAAAATGGAAGAAGTAGAAGCTGTTTTAACAAACATTGAAGAACGAGATAATGCTATTTATCGTCTGTATTTTGAGGCGAACCCTATACCAGAAGAGCAACGTAAACAAGGGCTTGGCGGCGTTAACCGCTACAAAAAATTTGAAGGATTTAATAATTCTGAATTAATTGTTGACGCAAATAAACGCATTGACATCCTTCAAAAGCGTATTATTGTGCAGTCAAAATCGCTTGATGAAATCACCGAATTAGCAAAAGATAAAGAGAATTTTTTGGCAAAGATCCCCGCCATTCAACCCATTAAAAATGAAGACTTAACTCGTATGGCATCTGGCTATGGCTATCGTAGTGATCCCTTTACAAAGGTTCGTAAATTTCATTACGGAATGGACTTTACTGCTCCCCGTGGCACGCCTGTTTATGCGACCGGTGATGGGGTTATAAAACGTGCAGACAGCCGCTCTTCAGGCTATGGTCGTCACATTCGAATTGATCATGGCTATGGATACCTTAGTTTATATGCGCACCTTTATAAATACAATGTCAAAAGAGGTCAAAAAGTAAAACGAGGCGATTTGATAGGGTATGTCGGTAGTACCGGACGCTCACAAGCACCGCACTTGCATTATGAAGTGTTTAAGGACAAGAAACGTATTAATCCCGTAAACTTTTATTACGGCAATCTAAGTCCAGAGGAGTTTAACACACTATTGGCCATTGCCTCTCTTGAAAATCAATCTTTAGATTAAAATGCATTTAGACCTCCCCACAAAACGCTACTATAGTATTGGAGAAATTGCAAAAGCATTTGAAGTCAATGCCTCCCTAATACGCTTTTGGGACAAAGAATTTGAGACCCTTAAACCTAAAAAAAACGCCAAAGGCAATCGGCGGTTTACTCCAGAAGATGTTCAGAATTTGAAATTAATCTTCAACTTAGTTAAAGAACGTGGTTACACCTTAGAAGGCGCAAAAACGTATTTGAAAGAACAAGATCGAAAGTCGTTAGATAATTTTGAAATAATAACAAAATTAGAACGCGTGAAAAATGAATTAATTAAAATTAAAAATCAACTTTAAAACCTATCTATCATGAAGAAATGGCTTATCCCTTTAATTATTATTACTGTCATAGTTTATGGAATTTACAACCGTGCAGTTGGGTTTAACAATACTGCCGTAGAATATGAAGCAAATGCCAAAACTGCTTGGTCTAATGTAGAAAGTTCTTACCAACGTCGGAATGATTTAATTGGAAATCTAGTAAAAACTGTTCAAGGTGCTGCTGAATTTGAAAAAAACACGCTAACACAGGTTATTGAAGCTCGCGCAAAAGCGACCTCCACAACTATCGATCCTACAAATATTACTCCCGAAAACTTAGCCGCATTTCAACAGGCACAAAGTGGGCTTAGTAGTGCATTGTCTAAGCTTTTAGTAACTGTAGAACGCTATCCTGAGCTAAAAGCAAACCAGAATTTTTTGGATTTACAAAATCAGTTAGAAGGCACCGAAAATAGAATTAATGTAGCAAGAGATCGTTTTAATGAATCTGTAAACACCTATGATATCTTTACTTCAAAATTCCCAAACTCGGTCATGGCAGGTTGGTTTGGATTTGAAGAAATGACACGCTATTCAGCAGATTCAGGTTCTGAAGACGCTCCTGATATTGACTTTGATTTTAACTAAAAATTTTATGAATGGCTACACTAGAAAATTTCTTAAGTGCTGAGGATGAAAAACAAATTATTGAAGCGATTCGGCAAGCAGAACTAAAAACCTCTGGAGAAATTCGTATTCATATAGAAGACAGTAACACCTTATCTGTTGAAGAACGTGCAAAAGAAGTGTTCCATCATTTAAAAATGGACCGTACAAAACTCCAAAACGGCGTCCTAATTTATATTGCAGTTGCTAAACATCAATTTGGAATTTACGGAGACAAAGGAATCGATTCCAAAGTGAACTCAAGTTTTTGGAACGACACACGCGATGTAATGAGTAATCTATTTAAAAAAGGTGAATTTAAGGAAGGTATTGTACAGGGAATTTTAACAGCGAGTTCTGCGCTTGAAACTCATTTTCCATGGGAATCGAATGACACTAATGAATTGTCAGATTCAATTTCTAAAGGCTCAGATTTATGAAAATTCAAAAAATAACGTATTCATGGGTAGTGATTTTGTTGTTTCTTTCGACTCTTGGAAACGCACAATACAATATTCCTACTAAACCCGCGATTCAAACAAGTGTATATGATTACAGTAATCTTTTAAGCCCGCAGGAAGCCCTTAATCTTGAGCAAAAACTCATTCGTTACTCCGACAGTACATCAACCCAAATTGTGATCGCAATTATCAACTCTACAGAAGGTGAATATATTAACTATCTGGCAACTAACTGGGCACAGAAATGGGGTGTTGGAGATGCCAAAAAAGATAATGGAGTTTTTATTTTATTAGCCATAAACGATCGGAAAATAAATATCAGTACTGGTTATGGCGTAGAGCATTTACTAACGGATAAAATGTGTAGTAGAATCATTCAAGAATCCATCATTCCTTTTTTTAAGAAAAATGATTATTACGGCGGCTTAAATACAGGAAGTACGCAGGTTTTCAATGTACTGACAGGAGCGTTTAAAGGAGAGCCTAGAGTGCGTCAAAAAGGGGTTAAATTTGAAACAATTTTATTTCTGATTTTTATCTTTTTTATCTTTCTACTTATATTATCAAAATCTGGAAAAAATAACGGTAAGAATAGTGGTAACAAGCACCGTTCTACGAGTCTATTAGACATCATTCTACTGAGTAGTTTGGGTCGTGGAAGTTTTGGAGGTAATTCCAGTTCCGGCGGAAGTTTTGGCAGTGGTGGTTTTGGCGGTGGCTTCGGAGGTGGCGGTTTTGGCGGTGGCGGTGCTTCTGGAGGATGGTAACCCTACTTTTTACGCATGTACACCGTTATTGGAACGCCTTTAAAATCGTATAAATCTCTTAGTTTATTCTCTAAAAATCGTTTGTAAGGCTCTTTTACATACTGTGGCAAATTACAGAAAAATGCAAATTGTGGTTGCGGCGTTGGCAACTGCATGATGTATTTTATTTTTACAAACTTTCCTTTCAACGCTGGTGGCGGATTGTTTTCAATAATAGGCAATAAATCGTCATTTAGCACACTTGTTTTAAGGCGTTTGCTACGGTTTTTATACACTTCTAAAGCCGTTTCCATAGCTTTAAAAATTCGCTGCTTAGATAGCGCTGAAATAAACACGATCGGCACATCCGTAAATGGTTTTATTTGTTCCCGAATGTGAGTCTCAAATGCTTTGGTGGTTTTGGTGTCTTTTTCAACCAAGTCCCACTTATTAACCAAAATTACAATCCCTTTATGGTTGCGTTGTGCCAACCAAAAAATATTTTGAACCTGGCCATCAAATCCACGTTGGGCATCACAGACCAACAAACACACATCTGCATGTTCTATAGCCCGAACCGAACGCATCACAGAATAAAATTCTAAATCTTCCTTTACCTTTGCCTTGCGACGAATTCCGGCCGTATCCACTAGGTTGAACTCAAATCCAAATCGGTTGTATTTTGTATCGATCGAATCGCGAGTAGTCCCTGCAATATCTGTAACAATATAGCGATCTTCGCCAATCAATGCATTGATAAAAGAAGATTTTCCGGCGTTTGGACGTCCTACCACTGCAAAGCGGGGCAAAGTCTCTTCTTCTACTTCCTCTACTTCTGGCAATGCTTTTACAAGTGCATCTAACAAATCGCCCGTACCACTTCCGTTGATACTTGCAATTGTGAAAAACTCTCCTAACCCTAGAGCATAAAACTCAACAGCATCTTGCTCGCGCATGGCGTTGTCAACTTTATTGATGACTAAGAATACAGGTTTTTTTACTTTTCTAAGTAACTTAGCAACATCTTCATCCATACCCGTCACACCCGACTCAACATCGACCATAAAAATAATAGCATCTGCTTCTTCAATGGCCAACTCGACTTGTTTGTCGATTTCAGCTTCGAAGACATCGTCACTACCAAGTACATAGCCCCCAGTATCAATCAACGAGAATTCTTTTCCATTCCAATCACTTTTACCGTAGTGACGATCACGGGTTACTCCACTCACGGCATCTACAATGGCTTCTCGCCGTTGAATCAACCGATTAAAAAATGTGGATTTTCCAACATTTGGACGTCCTACTATCGCTACAATATTGCTCATATGCTTATAAAATTGCTGCAAAAATAGGAAATATCCTTTTGGTAAGCTGTTTTTTATGGAAGTTTAAAAATATATAAACTCAAATGAATTTCTTTAGATATTCTTTAGAGGAAAGAAGGTGAAAATTAGCCTTAAAATCGTCTTAAAACTTGAGTGGATTTATAGAAGAACCACCTAATTTCAGAAGTCCAATTTTGAAACTAGTCTAAAAGTTTGTACATTGTTAATAGATTTTGACCCCCAAGTCGTAATCTTCACAAGCGATTTAACCTAGAATGCGATTTTTTTAAAGTTAGGGGCCACTGACACAAGGATAATGCTTGTGACAACTTTTAACATATTGTTTCTAAAATAAAATCACATGAAAAAATCACTCAACACATCGGTAGTACTTATTATGATGTTCAGTTTTACCATTGGACACACACAATCTTGGTTCGGTAAAAAAATTGTTGGCAGTGGAAATGTCACCACAAAAACGATCACGACGGGAGATTACGACCATATTAAAAGTATAGGGTCCGCAGACATCCATCTCTCAAAAGGAACGGAAGGTGTCATCGCTGTCACAACGGATGACAACTTACACGTCTATATCGATATTAAAGTAGAAAACAATACTTTAATTATAAAAATAAAAGACAACATTAACATAAAAACTAAAAAAGGGTTTAACATTAACGTTCCTTTTGAAAGTCTTTCTAAAGTTACCCTAACAGGGGCTGGAGACATGGACTCGAAAGACCCTATTTCGTCCGAGGAATTCAAAGTGGGATTGAGTGGATCAGGGAATGTTGTTCTGGAGGTAAACGCGTCTAAGGTACAAACAGAAATCGCTGGATCGGGTAACATTTCGCTTTCTGGCACATACGGTAATCTCAAGGTGAAATTAAAAGGCAGTGGGAATTTTGTTGGAACTGGAATGAGCTCTCAAACTACTGAAGTTAATATTGGAGGTTCTGGCAATATGAAACTGTCAGGGACTACCTCATCACTTGAAATTCAAGTAATCGGCAGTGGAAATTTTAATGGTTTTGAGTTGAATTCTAGTGATACTGACGTCAAAGTTGCAGGGTCTGGACAGGCAAAGGTGGTTGCAAATGAAAATTTAAAAGCACGTATCAACGGTTCTGGAACGATTGTTTATAAGGGCAACCCAGATAAAAAAAACACTAAGACTAATGGTTCCGGGGAAATAAAAGCGTTTTAGGTTTATGAATGTTTACATGTAAAGAGTTTTCCGAATTTATACATAATATGTAAATGATATAAAAATGGGTTCAAAATTAACACTAAACGTAGATAAAACTATTGTTGAAAAATATAAATGAGAAAATTATTGATCTTGCATTAAATGGTTTTGAAGATGGACTTCAGTATTGTACGGCAGTCGAAGGCAATCAGAATTTTATCATCACACGAGATTTAAAAGGTTTTAAGACCTTTTGTAATAGGAGATGAATTATTGAGCTACAGCCCTAAAATAAAAGCAAATCATACAATAATCAAAAACTTATGCGCTTCATAAAAAAAATATTACTTCTACTGTTTATAGGCCTCCTCCTTTTTGTGGGACATCTATTAGTGTCCACTGGTTTTTTTAGAACGATTAAACCAAAATTTGATGGAGAAATTCTAAAAACAATTGCACTTAAAGGTGCCGAAGATATTATGATTAGTCATGTCGACAGTTTTGCTCTAGTTTCTTCTACAAACAGAGCGATATATCCTCCAAACTCCGAAGAAAAAGGGGGGCTTTATTTGATAGACCTCACAACAAACGATTTTATCCCCATTCCATTAACAACGGCTTTTAAGCAACCGTTTGCGCCGCATGGAATTTCTTTTTTCAAAAAAGATAGCAGCTATCAAGTCATGGCGGTCAATCATACACCCAAAGGACATTCCATAGAAGTGTTTGAATTACAAGACAAAAAAATCCATCATACTAAAACCTTAAAACATCCTTCAATGGTACAACCTAATGACGTGGTCTTGGTAGGTGAAAACCAATTTTACTTTACTAACGATCATAAATACACAAAAGGGATTGGGAAATATTTTGAAGAATATAGTGGCGCGGCCCTTTCAAATGTGATGTTTTTTGATGGAAACAACTTTCGAGAAGTGGCCAAAGGAATCGCGTATGCCAATGGCATTAATTACGATCGTAAACGTCAATTGGTTTATGTTGCTTCTCCAAGACGCTTTTTAATCAAAGTGTATGAAATTGAAATTAATGGATCACTGACTTATAGAGAAGATATTCCGTGTGGTACTGGTGTTGATAATATTGAATTGGATCAAGAGGGAAATCTCTGGGTTGGGGCACATCCAAACCTTTTGCGATTTAGCGCCTATGCAAAAGGGGCTAAAAAAACAGCACCTTCGGAAATTATTAAAATCAACTATCGAAAAAAAGGAGATTATTCCGTTGAAAAAATTTATGTAGAAGACGGCCAAAAAATGTCGGGTTCTACGGTCGCTGCTCCTTTTGGGAATTTGATCTTTGTGGGGAACGTTTTAGATGATAAATTTTTGATATTAGAAAAAAACAACTCCAATGTCGTTGATTAATATTGAACTTTTTATACATTCAAAAAATCAATTCAAAAAAATTGAGATTCGTACTTGATTTTTACGAATTATTATACCCAAAACGCTTCAATTGGTTTTGATTGGAACGCCAGTTTTTATTGACTTTGACATACAATTCTAAGTGAACTTGCTTACCAAAGAATTTTTCTAAATCTTTTCGTGCTTCCACGCCGACGCGTTTCAGTGCGATGCCCTTATGTCCGATCACAATCCCTTTTTGGGTTTCGCGTTCTACCATAATCACAGAACGCATTCGGATAATATCTTCTTCTTCAAAAAACTCTTCAGTCTCTACTTCCACCGCATAAGGAATCTCTTTCTTATAATGCATCAAAATCTTTTCTCGAATTTTTTCATTCACAAAAAACCGTTCGGGTTTGTCCGTTAATTGATCTTTTGGATAATAGGCGGGCGATTCTGGCAATAACTCCAAAATACGGTCAAACACATTTTTTACATTAAAACCTTCTAGTGCCGAGATCGCAATAAACTCTGCGTTTGGAACTTTTTGTTGCCACAGCTGTGCTTGCGCTTCTAATTGTTCTTGATTAGACGTGTCAATTTTATTCAACAATAATAAAATAGGTTTCTTAGAAGCCGTGATTTTATTGAAAAACGCTTCGTCTTTCAGTTCTTTTTCACCAATTTCAACCATATAAATTAAAATATCAGCATCTTCAAAAGCGGACTTTACAAAGTCCATCATTGAACTTTGAAGTTCATAGGCAGGCTTGATAATCCCTGGAGTATCGGATAGAATCACCTGAAAATCATCGCCATTAACGATTCCTAAAATTCGGTGACGCGTGGTTTGCGCCTTCGACGTAATAATGGATAATTTTTCACCTACAAAGGCATTCATCAAAGTAGATTTTCCTACGTTGGGATTACCGATGATGTTAACAAAACCTGCTTTGTGCATTTAATTTTAATTTTCCACAAAGTTACAACCTTCCTTTTAGACTAGCTAAGGTTTAAATACTTAAACCCATGCTTATTTGATTTATTGACGTCCCAAAAATGATCCGTTGACGCTCACATAGACATGGACTCTGTGAATTAGCTTTTGTCTTGATTCTTGCTTGAGCACCCTCGCTTCTTTTCAACAGATTGCTGCGCTAAACCTGCCTACGGCAGCTAAACTCGCAATGACGATGCTTTTTTGTCTTGGCTCTTGGTTCTTCAATCCTAGTTATCACCTCTTGATTCTCTTTTTTCTTAACATTAAACCTTTAACGAAGCACGCATAAAATCTTCAACTTTATCCACCATTGTACTGCTGCCACACACAAAAGGTACCCGTTGATGTAGTTCCGTTGGTTGTATGTCCAAAATTCGTTGGATCCCATCACTGGCTTTTCCAGAGGCTTGCTCGGCAATGAATGCCATTGGATTACATTCGTATAATAAGCGTAATTTACCGTTAGGGTTTTTGGAACTTGGAGGGTATAAATAAATCCCACCTTTGATCATGTTTCGGTGAAAATCGGATACGAGCGATCCGATATACCGCGATGTATATGGACGGTCTTCTTCTTCCATTTGGCAGTATTTGATGTAGTTTTTGATGCCCTGAGGAAAGTGAATATAATTCCCTTCATTTACAGAATAAATAGTCCCTTGTTTAGGGAATTGCATTTGTGGATGAGACAAGTAAAACGTTCCAATAGCAGGATTTAGAGTAAATCCATTAACGCCATCACCAGTGGTATAGACCAACATGGTAGACGTGCCATAAATGATATAGCCTGCTGCGACCTGTTCGCTCCCTTTTTGTAAAAAATCTTCTTCAAGAACGGGAGTTCCAACAGCTGTTACACGTCTGTAAATAGAAAAAATAGTACCTACTGACACATTCACATCAATATTTGATGATCCATCTAAAGGATCCATTAATACGACGTATTTGTTTTGATGATTTTGATCGTTGCTATTTATAGAAATATAGCTCTCCTCTTCTTCACTTGCAATTCCACACACAATATTTCGATTGACGAGGGTTTGTATGAATTTTTCGTTGGCATAGACGTCCAACTTTTGTTGATCCTCCCCTTGAATATTGGTGTCGCCTGCAGCCCCCAAAATATCAACCAAACCTGCTTTATTCACTTCGTAGTTGACTACTTTGGCAGCCAATCGAATGGAATTAATAAGTCGCGATAATTCGCCAGACGTATATTTAAAGGACGACTGGTGTTCGATGATAAATTCTCCGAGTGTTTGAAGTTTTTGGGACATGGCGTTCTATATTTTGTGCAAATATCTAATTTTTTACAAAACTACAACGTTTTCGTCGTGTTTTTATTAGGGGAATTTAAAACGCTTTTAAGTATCTTTGACGCACTTAATACAGACCATGAATTACCACATTAGAAAAGCAGTAACAAGCGATATGGGTCAAGTTTTAAACTTGATCACTGAGCTCGCCATTTTTGAAAAAGAACCCAATGCCGTTGAAATCACGGAAGCAGATTTAATTTCCAAAGGATTTGGAAAAAGTGCCGAGTTTGATTGTTTTGTGGCTGAAGTCGATAAAGTTGTTGTTGGTATTGCACTCGTATACACACGATTTTCGACATGGAAAGGCACGGTGTTACACTTAGAGGATTTGATTGTTTCAAAACGCATGCGTGGTCATGGCCTTGGATCTGCACTATTGGACCAAGTAATTCTTTATGCAGTAGAAAAAGGGGTTAAACGTGTCTGTTGGGAAGTCATTGACTGGAATGCCGATGCGATTGAATTTTACGAACGTAAAGGCGCAAATGTGATGCGCGACTGGAACGTAGTACAATTAGACGAACAAGGCATACAAAACTATATCTCAAAACTAAACTAATGCAAATTTTTAAATTTGGAGGTGCATCCGTGAAGGATGCCCAAGGCGTAAAGAATTTAGCCCACGTCTTAAAAACTGTTGGCTATAGTAACACACTCATTGTGGTATCCGCCATGGGGAAGACCACCAATGCGATGGAAACGGTGATTTCAAATTATTTTGACGCCAAACACGCGCTTCAAAGTTCACTACAAGACGTTAAAAAGTTTCATAATAACATTCTACTCGATTTATTTGAAGACGAAAAACATCCTGTTTTTCGAACCGTTGACCAATTATTTCAAGAAATTGCACAGTTTTTAGACCATAACAAATCGCCAAATTATAATTTTGTGTATGATCAAGTCATTGGGTTTGGAGAGTTAATTTCCACAACCATTATCAGTCATTATTTAAATGCGATTGGCATGTCCAATACGTGGCTAGATGTAAGAGAGTTCATAAAAACGGACGATTATTATCGAAACGCAAAAATTAATTGGAACCAAACACAAACCTTAATTTCTACAAATGTAGACCCTTCAAAACTACATATCACTCAAGGGTTTCTAGGAAGTGATGCCAACAATTTCACAACCACGCTAGGGCGTGAAGGGAGTGACTATACAGCGGCCGTATTTGCGTATTGTCTAAACGCTAACTCCGTGACCATTTGGAAAGATGTCCCAGGCGTGCTTAATGCCGATCCGCGTTATTTTGAAAATGCTGAATTATTACATGAAATATCGTATACAGAAGCCATCGAGCTTTCCTATTACGGGGCGTCAGTGATTCATCCCAAAACACTGCAACCGCTGCAACGCAAAGAAATTCCTTTGTATGTCAAATCCTTTTTAAACCCTGAAAATAGTGGCACCACTGTGGGAAAAGATTTAATTCTAAACCCAAAAGTGCCTTGTTATATTTTAAAACAACATCAAATTTTAATTTCGATTTCGTCCTTGGACTTCTCATACATTGTCGAAGATAATATCAGTCATATTTTTAGCCTGTTACACGAGTATAAGATGAAAGTAAGCATGCTCCAAAATTCAGCGATTAGCTTTTCGGTATGTATAGAAAACAATTATAATAATTTGGAGCGTTTGTTATTACATTTAAAAGCAAAGTATAAAGTGATCGCACATAAAGGCGTCAAGTTATACACCATTAGGCATTATACCCCAGAAGCAATACAGGCTATGGAAGCTGAAAAAGACATTCTTTTGAAACAAATTACGCCTGAAATCGTACAAATCATAACCAAGTAAAACTCGATTTTTTTGTAAAAATCAATAAGTTCGTAAGACAAAACACTATGAGTATCGTAACCCCCAAAGAAATTGCGAAAGCCATCAAGCTTGACTCCTACGGATTTATTGGGACGTTTATCGGCTGGGTGTTCATGAAAGTATTGAAGATTTCTACGATAAATAAAATCTACAACAAAAATAAGCACAAAAACGATGTTAACTTTTTAAATGGCCTTTTATCTGATTTTCAGATTCGGTTTGAAATTCCTGAAGAAGATTTAAAACGACTCCCAAAAGACGGCGCTTATATTACGGTTTCCAATCACCCTCTTGGTGGCATTGACGGCATTTTATTGTTAAAGTTAATGCTCGAACAACGCAGCGATTTTAAAATTATAGCGAATTTCTTACTGCACCGTATTGAACCTTTAGTCCCGTATATAATGCCAGTGAATCCATTTGAGGATCACAAAGATGCCAAATCGAGTATCGCCGGATTTAAGAGCGCTTTACTACATCTAAAAAACGGACACCCTTTAGGGATATTTCCAGCAGGCGAAGTCTCTACCTATAAAGACGGAAAACTGGTAGTCGACAAACCTTGGGAACCCACGGCCATGAAACTCATTCAACGGGCTGAAGTCCCTATAG
>Ga0209533_1001704_pt1 | contig 20541 bp, 20 predicted proteins | sample COG_04_FD_184748 | JGI IMG/M metagenome (GOLD analysis project Ga0209533, IMG submission 184748) | Pelagic Microbial community sample from North Sea - COGITO 998_met_04 (SPAdes) (version 2) | ecosystem: Environmental > Aquatic > Marine > Neritic zone/Coastal water | place: Helgoland, sampling...
TGGCGTGCGCTCTAGAGCACCCCACCCAAGATTAGAAAAAGAAGCGGCGCGTGTAATTAATTTACTCCCAAAAATGAAACCTGGACGTCAACGTGGAAAAGCGGTCATTGTACCTTATTCTTTACCTATTACCTTTCAGGTACAAGATTGAGTTCTTCTAATTATAAACCCTTAAATGTAACAGTATGAAATCTTCTCCAGATCAACCCAAAACTCGGATGCCGAAAAAGGCATCTAAAGCAGATGTTAGTAGAAATGGATCAATCTATTTTGCCGTTGGCTTAGTTTTAATGCTATTTGTTTCTTATCAAACGATTAATTACAATTCGTATGATAAAACGGATATTGACATCGGCTCTTTAAATCTTGAAGATCAAGATGAAATAATCCCCTTAGTGAATCTGAAATTGCCACCACCGCCACCTCCAGTAGTAGTGTTTGATGATTTTAAAGCTAGGGAAGACGAAGAAGATATAGTAGAAACGGTTATTGAATCTACTGAAACCAATCAAGACGAAGAGATTGCCGAAGTTGAAGATATTGTGATTGAAGAGGATGAAGAGAATGTTGAAGTGCCGCTTCCGGTGATTGAAAATGTGCCTGAATACCCCGGCTGCGAGAAAGGCTCCAATACTGAAAAAAGAAAGTGTATGTCTGCAAAAATTGCAAAATTTGTGCAACGTAAATTTAATACCGACTTAGCAGGAGATTTGGGTCTGACAGGAAAACAACGTATTAATGTGATTTTTAAGATTGATAAAAACGGAAATGTTACTGGCGTGCGCTCTAGAGCTCCCCACCCAAGATTAGAAAAAGAAGCGGCGCGTGTAATTAATTTACTCCCAAAAATGAAACCAGGACGTCAACATGGAAAAGCGGTCATTGTACCTTATTCTTTACCTATTACCTTTCAGGTACAAGATTGAGTTCTTCTAATTATAAACAATTTAAAAATCCTGCCACAGTGGGATTTTTTTTATTTGTGTTTTAGATATAAATATTTTTTTTCGTAATCAATCACTGCAGACCCTTTTTTAAGTACATCAGCCCCAATGATCCCATGAACTGGTGTTGTATTAATAGAATCAAAGGCATTATTCACGTAACTTAAATCTATTAATGCTATAGGAAAACGGGTTTTCACCCATTTGCCAATTTTAATTGTATTGTTTTTTGAGAGAAATGTATCAATCTTGTCGGGCCCTGCTCCACTGGCTTTAATGACAGAAGGTTGTGTTGTGAGTTTAAATTTATCTTCTTGTTTTAGGTCTATAAAGGTTGTGGAAGCGCCTGTATCTAGAATAAAAGTACCTCTTATACCGTTAATTTTACAGATAATTTTAAAATGATTGGAGGTAATAAGGTGCATCTTTATCCTGAAATAAGATTTTTCTGTGAGAAATTCGGATAACGCGATTGGAGGTGTTTTCAAAACAAATTATTTTTAACAAAGATACTATTCAAAATCTTACTTTTGTACCATGATAATCACAGATACACATACCCACCTATATAGCGAAGCATTTGATGAAGACCGAACGGCTGTTATAGAACGCGCACTCGCCGCAGGCGTGACACGATTTTTTATTCCTGCCATAGATTCCACCTATACAGAGGCCATGTATACTTTGGAAAACAGTTATCCTGACAATGTATTTTTGATGATGGGGCTGCATCCTACACACGTTAAAGATAACCATTTAGAAGAACTTAGTCATATTAAAGACCAATTGGCATCTCGAAAATTTGTGGCTATTGGCGAAATCGGGATTGATCTTTACTGGGATAAAAGTACTTTAGAGCTTCAGCAAAAACTGTTTAGAGCGCAAATTCAACTGGCTAAAGATTATAAGTTGCCAATTGTGATTCATTGTCGAGATGCCTTTGATGAGATTTTTGAGATATTAGAAGAAGAAAAAGGGCCCGATTTATTTGGGATTTTTCATTGTTTTACAGGGACATTAGAACACGCACAACAAGCGATTTCATACAATATGAAGCTTGGTATAGGCGGGGTTGTAACGTTTAAAAACGGAAAAATCGATCAATTTTTAAGTCAAATAGACTTAACACATATTGTTTTAGAAACCGATGCACCCTATTTATCGCCTGTCCCCTACAGAGGTAAACGTAATGAAAGCAGTTATATATTGAATGTTTTAGAAAAATTAGCTGATATTTATGGGGTCTCAAAAACGTATATTGCAGAGGTAACGACCCAAAATTCAAAAAGTATTTTTAAACTATAGATCAAATGAAACCTCAAATCCTATTAGTCTATACAGGTGGTACCATCGGGATGATGAAAGACCCAATCACTGCGACTCTACAAGCCTTTGATTTTGCTGCGCTTTTAGATCAAATACCAGAGTTGAATTTATTGGATTGCGACATTGATACTGTTTCTTTTGAAACTCCAATCGATTCCTCTAACATGAATCCTTCGCATTGGGTTGAAATTACGACTATAATTGAAGCGCACTACCAGACTCATGATGGTTTTGTAGTACTACATGGCAGTGACACAATGAGCTACACGGCTTCTGCACTCAGTTTTATGTTAGAAAACCTTTCAAAACCTGTTATCCTTACAGGGTCACAATTGCCAATAGGAGATTTGCGTACAGATGCTAAAGAAAATTTAATCACTGCCATTCAAATTGCCGCACTTCAAAATAATAATACTGCCGTAGTAAAAGAAGTTGGATTGTATTTTGAATACCGATTATATAGAGGAAATAGAACTACAAAAATTAATGCTGAGCATTTTCAGGCCTTTGCGTCTTTAAATTTTCCTGCACTATTAACCTCTGGGGTTCACTTAAAGGTAAATCACGAGTTATTACTTAAAAGATACGCTCAAGAATCTTTAATTGCCCATAAAAAAATGGACACAAATGTAGCGCTGGTAAAACTGTTCCCAGGAATCACGTCTTTGGTTTTCACATCAATTTTAGAAACACCAAACCTAAAAGCAGTTGTGATTGAAACCTTTGGAAGCGGAAATGCGACCACAGAAGAGTGGTTTTTAGAAGCCATTGAAAAGGCAATAGCTTCTGGGTTGTACATAATTAATGTAACGCAATGTGCTGGCGGAAGTGTTCTTATGAACCAATACCACACCGGAATACTTCTTGAGAAAATAGGTGTTATTTCTGGAAAAGATATGACAACGGAATCCGCAATCACAAAACTTATGTACGTATTGGGGCTTGAGACTCCAAGAAATATGTTTAAAACTATTTTTGAAACCCCGCTACGTGGTGAAATATCTTAAAATTAAGGTTAAAAAATTTTAGCAATCAAACTATTTTTTCTTTATTTGGGCTGCTTAAGTGCAAAACTAGAGAGGTGGCCGAGTGGCTTAAGGCGCACGCTTGGAAAGCGTGTATACGGCAACGTATCGAGGGTTCGAATCCCTTCCTCTCTGCAATATCTGCCAATCTAAATGCTTTGGCGTATTTTAAGCGTTGAACAAATGAATTGCTTTTTAAAAGGATTTGAAATTTCATATAAAATTTCATCGAGTTTATTTTTGTAATTACATTTTTTTTATATCTTTAACATCTTAATACAAACAAAAAAATTTTAATAAAAATTAAGAATAGAACAATGAAAAGACTAATTCCAGTACTAGCTATCGCAATTATGACAGCATTTGGGTCTGTAAACGCAGTTTCAAGCTCTAACGTGATCCCGAACTCTATAGTAACTACAATTGTAAGCCCAACTCAAGACGATGCTGCTTCTGCAGAAGAAGAGTCTTTAGGGTTTCATCAAGAACTTAAGAAACGTTTTATTGAAGGTGGCCCTGGATTTATGGGCATCGTTTTGTTATGTCTTATACTAGGACTAGCAATAGCAATTGAAAGAATTATTTTCTTAAACTTATCAACTAGCAATTCAAAAAAACTAATTGATCAAGTAGAAGATGCATTGGCTTCAGGAGGATTAGATGCTGCTAAGGAAGTTTGTAGAAATACAAAAGGCCCTATCGCATCCATCTTTTATCAAGGTTTAGACCGTGCAAACGAAGATTTAGACGCTGCCGAGAAAGCCGTTGTTGCTTATGGTGGTGTTCAAATGGGACAGCTCGAGAAAAATGTTTCTTGGATCTCATTATTTATCGCTTTAGCACCAATGTTAGGGTTTATGGGAACTGTAATCGGAATGATTCAAGCCTTTGATAAAATTGAAGCTGCTGGAGATATGCAACCATCACTTGTTGCTGGGGGTATTAAAGTAGCACTTTTAACAACCGTATTTGGTCTGATTGTTGCTATTATATTACAAGTCTTTTATAACTACATTATATCTAAAATTGATAGCATTGTAAATGACATGGAAGATTCCTCTATATCTTTAATGGATATATTGGTTAAAAACAAAAAATAACAACACCTCAATACTAAATCAGATAATTATGAATTTACAAAAATTATTGAAGATTGTAGCTATTGTCATCGGTGTGATTTCAATCTTTTTCCTTGGAAGTATTATTTCTACAGGAGACGAAGCTATAAAAGCAGGCGAAGGCAGCAGTACAATCAATACATTCATGTATGTGTCTTATATCATTCTAGCAATTGCCGTTGCTATCGTATTGATTTTTACAGTACTAAATTTAGTTTCTAACACATCAGGTTTAAAAAACACACTTATAGGCGCTGGCGCGTTCCTAGTATTAGCATTACTATGCTACTATGGGTTTGCTAACGGCGTAGAAACAACTCTTAAAGATGGTGACATACTATCAGAAAGTGGTTCTAGACTTGTAGGTGCTGGGTTGTACTTATTCTATTCCTTAGCAGTTATTGCTGGAGTAATAATGTTAGGTTTCGGAATTAAAAAAATGGCAAAATAATATGGCAAAGCGATCTGCACCAGAAGTGAATGCCGGCTCAATGGCCGATATTGCCTTCTTACTGTTAATATTTTTCTTGGTTACTACAACCATAGAAAAGGATTCTGGAATCAACCGGAAACTCCCTCCTGTGGAAGATGTTGATCAGCCAGATGTAGTAATCAAACAGAAAAATATTTTTACAGTACTGTTAAATGGTAAAGATCAATTGCTTGTCGAAGATGAGCTTATGGAGCTTAAAGATTTGAGAGCAGCGGCTGTTGAGTTTTTAGATAACAATGGAGATCAAACCTGTACCTATTGTAAAGGCGCTAAAGATCCATCTTCCTCGGACAATCCAGACAAAGCAATTATATCTTTAAAAAACGAACGCGAAACATCCTATGCGGCATACATATCAGTTCAAAATGAACTGGTTGCGGCATATAATGTGCTTCGAAATAAAAGAGCACTCGAACTCGGATCTCAAGAAGGATTTTTAGATATGAATTTTGTAGAAATGCAAAAGAATTATAAAGATGCACGTTTTGTAGGAAACAAAACTAAACTGAAAGAACTAATCGATCAAATAAAAGTAGAGTATCCACAGAAACTTTCAGAAGTTCAGTAGTTTAATTTAAAAGCAAACAAACAAAATGTCAAAATTTAAAAAGAAAACTGACGGAGGCATACCAGCAATTTCCACGGCTTCGCTTCCAGATATTGTATTTATGTTACTGTTCTTTTTTATGGTAGCTACCGTAATGCGTGAAAATTCACTTAAAATTCAAAACGCACTTCCAGTAGCAAACCAAGTAGAAAAGCTTGATAAGAAAAACCCAGTGAGTTATATTTACATGGGTAAACCAAGTGCTGGCTATGAGAAATTTGGAACAGAATCAAGAATTCAATTGAATGATCAATTTGCCGACCTTTCAGAAGTAGGTGCATTTATCGGATCCGAAAGAACAGCCTTAAGAGAGGAATTAGTACCTTTTCTTACCGTTGCCCTTAAAGTCGATAAAGACGCCAATATGGGAATTGTAGGCGATGTCAAACAAGAACTTAGAAAAGTCAATGCACTCAAAATCAACTATACCACTGGTGTAGGTGATGCAATGACAAATTTGAAATAAAATTCTATCCTAAAATAATTTAAAAAGCATTCTACTTAGAATGCTTTTTTTATTTAATTTAGTACCATAAAATCAGGATAACCCTATGAGAACACGTCTTTTATTATTGTTTTTTTGGACCTGTATTTCTGTGGTATCTTCACAATCAAATACGACTTCCGAATCAGACAGTTTATATAGAGAAGATCAACTTTATGTTGGCGTTACTTACAATGCGTTATTACAATTACCAGATGGTGTTACTCAAAATAGTTTTTCTACAGGCTTACATTTGGGCCTAATTAGAGATTTTCCATTAAACAAACGCCGCAATATTGCCATAGGTTTAGGGCTGGGATACTCCTTTAATATTTTCAATCAAAATATTAAAATCAATGCGTCTAATACACCAACATATACGATTTTAAATGATGTTGATTATTCTAGGAACAATTTTTCTCAGCACCTCATAGAAGTGCCTTTTGAATTGCGTTGGCGAACGTCTAATGCAGAGTCCTATAAGTTTTGGCGCATATATACAGGAATCAAACTTGGATATCTAGTAGGCTCAAAATCTGTTTTTGATGGCGCTTCAGGGCGTATATCAAATAGAAATTTAGAGAACTTGAATCCTTGGCAGTATGGATTAACACTTAGTGTAGGCTATAATACTTGGAATGGCTATATTTATTATGGACTACATCCAATTTTTGATAAGGCTTTTTCCGAAAATGCTCAAGCCTTAGATATGAGTGCCTTAAAAATCGGACTTATTTTTTATGTGTTATAACAAGTGATCAAACAATAAAAATTGAGGAATAACACCAATAATTAGCCCTGCTACGAGTTCTTTGGTGGTATGTGCATTCAAATGTAAACGAGAGCTAGCCATAGCCCCCACCACAATTAAAAATAGTGCCAAAGCCCCACTAAAAGAATTCCCATAGTGCAAATTAATAAGAATCATAAAAAAGAAAGTGCCTCCTGTACTCATCATATGGATGCTTGTTTTGAAGTTTAGAAACGCCAAAAATAGCCCTCCCAAAGCCGTGATCATACCACCTAGAAACAAATAATGTAATTCTATACTTATTGACTTAGGTAAAATCATAAAACTTAAATAGCCCAAAATAATACTATTTAGAAGTAATGGCCAGCGGCGTTCTTTAGTCGTTTTCAGATGAATGGTTTGTACTACACGCAATTGTTTTAAGATAAAATATAAAACAAGAGGCAAAATAACACTCCAAAAAATAATTGAAATCAACCAAAAACTAATTCGAATTGCAGGAAATGAAATTGGAGTTACAGAAAAATAATACACAGCTCCCATCCATGGCATTAATAAAGGATGTAAAATATAAGAGATACTTTTTAAAAAAGAAGTTAACATAGGTAGGATTAATTGACGTAATATTACTAAAAAAAAATTATTTATGTGTTGCGATATGTAAAAATCAAAGCTATAATTTCAAGAATCTCACCTAATCGTAAAATGACCTGCGTTATTCGGCGGCTTTTTGTTTAAATTTCTTAATTTTGCGACCTTAATAGCAATGAAAAATGAGCGCGACATTTCCTGAATATAAAGGACTTAACTTACCAAACGTAGCAGACGAAATGCTAAAGTTTTGGGAGGACCATGATATTTTTGACAAAAGCATTACCTCTCGAAATGGTAAACCACCCTATGTGTTTTTCGAAGGACCACCATCTGCCAATGGTTTGCCAGGTGTACATCATGTTTTGGCACGCGCCATAAAAGATATTTTTCCACGTTACAAAACCATGAAAGGCTTTCAGGTAAAGCGTAAAGCAGGTTGGGACACACACGGTCTTCCAATTGAATTGGGCGTAGAAAAAGAATTAGGAATTACAAAAGAAGATATTGGAAAAACTATTTCTGTTGAAGACTATAATGCTGCCTGCCGAAAAGCAGTGATGCGCTACACAGATATCTGGAATGATCTTACTCAAAAAATGGGCTATTGGGTCAATATGGATGATCCTTATGTTACTTATGACCCTAAATACATGGAAAGTGTATGGTGGTTGTTAAAGCAAATTTATAATAATAAACTTATATATAAAGGCTATACAATCCAACCGTATTCGCCAAAGGCAGGCACAGGCTTAAGCTCTCATGAGCTCAACCAACCAGGTACCTATCAAGATGTTACGGACACGACTATTGTTGCTCAGTTTAAAGCAAACGAGGCATCACTCCCCGAGTTTCTACAGAATGAAGGGTCTATTTTATTTTTGGCTTGGACCACAACTCCGTGGACCTTGCCGAGTAATACCGCTTTAACTGTTGGTCCAAAAATTGAATATGTACTTGTGAAGACCTATAATCAATACACCTTTGAACCTGCCAACGTGGTTGTTGCAAAGGCATTGGTTGGCAAACAATTTAGCGGAAAATTTAAGGCAGTAGAACACTTGGACGATTTGGAAGGCTATCAGTCCTCAGACAAAACCATTCCTTTTTATGTTGTAAAATCGTTTATAGGAAAAGACCTTGTGGGAATCTCCTACGAGCAATTGTTAGATTATGCCTTGCCAAATGACAACCCTCAAGATGCTTTTAGAATCATATCTGGAGATTTTGTAACTACAGAAGACGGCACCGGAATTGTGCATACTGCTCCAACATTTGGAGCAGATGATGCCCTAGTAGCTAAACAAGCCAGCCCAGAAATTCCACCATTATTAGTGAAAGACGCGGATGACAATTTAGTACCACTTGTAGATCTACAGGGTCGATTTAGACCTGAAGTCGCCGAGTTTGCTGGATGCTTTGTGAAAAACGAATATTATCCCGAAGGCGAAGCACCCGAAAAATCTGTAGATGTAGAGTTGGCTATTAAATTAAAAATAGAAAACAAAGCCTTCAAGGTTGAAAAATACAAACACAGTTATCCTAACTGCTGGAGAACTGACAAACCGATTTTATACTATCCATTAGATTCTTGGTTTATAAAGGTCACAGATGCAAAAGAACGCATGTTCGATCTAAACAAAACGATCAATTGGAAACCAAAAAGCACAGGCGAAGGTCGTTTTGGAAACTGGTTAGCAAATGCAAACGATTGGAATTTATCTCGCTCTCGCTATTGGGGAATTCCGCTTCCAATATGGCGCACAGAAGATGGAAAAGAAGAAATTTGTATTGGTTCGGTCGAAGAGTTAAAAGCTGAAATGCAAAAAGCAGTTAAAGCGGGAGTTTTAGAAAATGACATTTTTGAAGATTTTGTAGTCGGTGATCAGTCACTTGAAAATTACGCCAAAATTGATTTGCATAAAAATATTGTCGATGCTATTACATTGGTATCTCCATCCGGAAAGCCAATGCAGCGCGAAAGCGATTTAATTGATGTCTGGTTTGACTCGGGGAGTATGCCCTATGCTCAATGGCACTATCCATTTGAGAACAAAGATCTTATTGACGAAAACAAAGCCTTTCCAGCAGATTTTATTGCTGAAGGTGTGGATCAAACTCGAGGATGGTTTTACACCCTTCATGCCATCGCCACCATGGTTTTTGATTCTGTGGCTTACAAAAATGTGGTATCCAATGGACTTGTCTTAGACAAAAACGGACAGAAAATGTCCAAACGTTTGGGTAATGCTACCGATCCTTTTGAAACACTTTCGACCTATGGTGCAGATGCCACACGTTGGTATATGATTAGTAATGCAAACCCATGGGATAATTTAAAATTTGACATCGAGGGTATTGAAGAAGTAAAACGAAAGTTTTTCGGCACCTTATATAATACCTATTCTTTTTTCACGCTCTATGCAAATATTGACAAATTCAGCTACGCAGAAGCCAACATTTCAAGTCAAGATCGTCCAGAAATTGACCGTTGGATTTTATCAGAACTCAATTCATTAATTGAAAAAGTAGATGCCTATTACGCAGACTATGAACCTACAAAAGCAGCTCGTGTAATCTCTGAATTTACTCAGGAATACTTAAGTAACTGGTATGTTCGTCTTAGCAGAAGACGCTTCTGGAAAGGGGAGTATGAAACGGATAAAATATCGGCCTATCAGACCTTATATACCTGTATGCTTACCATTGCTAAGCTTGGCGCACCAATTGCACCATTTTTCATGGACCGCTTATATTTAGATTTGAATTCTGCAACGCATAAAGAAGCTTTTGAAAGTGTCCATTTATCAGATTTCCCATCAGCAGATGTCACCCTAATTGATAAAAATTTGGAGCGAAAAATGGAACAGGCACAAACCATTTCATCTCTAGTATTATCATTAAGAGCAAAAGAGAAAATCAAGGTTCGTCAGCCCCTACAAAAAATCATGATTCCAGTGAGTTCTGTAACTCAAAAAGAAGATATTTTAGCTGTTGTAGACTTAGTAAAACACGAAGTCAATGTCAAAGAAGTTGAATTATTAGAAGATGCTTCAGATATTTTGGTGAAACAAATCAAACCAAATTTTAAAGCTTTAGGGCCAAGATTTGGAAAAGACATGAAGTCGATTGCCAATGTCATTCAAAACTTACAACCAAACGACATCAAGCAAATTGAAGAAAAAGGCGTTTTAGGTATTGAAATTAATGGAAAAAGTATTAATTTGGAACGCAATGATGTAGAGATCACTTCTCAGGATATTGAAGGGTGGTTGGTTGCCAATCAAGGTTCAGTTACCGTTGCATTGGATGTAACCATTTCGGAGGCTTTAAAGGATGAGGGAATTGCAAGAGAATTGGTCAATAGAATTCAAAATTTAAGAAAAGATTCTGGTTTTGAACTTACTGATCGTATTGAAGTGTATTTACAATCGGAAGCTGCTATTGAGAACGCTATAAAACTAAATTTAGAATATATTAAACGTGAAACATTAACGGAAGAGCTACATTTGGTAGCACAACTCGATAACGGGATTGACGTATCTTTTGATGCGATTGATACCAAGTTGCACATCCAAAAATCCATATAATTATGTCCATTGAAAACACAAGTAGATACTCGGATAAACAATTAGAAGAATTTAAAGTACTTATTTTAAAAAAAATCGAAAAAGCCCAACATGATTTAGAGCTCATCAAGAGTGCTTACATGAACGATTTAAATAATGGTACGGAGGATACTTCACCAACATTTAAGGCTTTTGACGAAGGAAGTCAAGTGATGAGTAAAGAGTCAAATTCGCAACTTGCAATTCGTCAAGAAAAATTCATCAGGGACCTCAAAAATGCCTTAATCAGAATCGAAAACAAGACTTATGGTATTTGTAGAGTAACTGGAAAGCTCATCAATATAAAACGCTTAGAGTTGGTACCTCATGCTACACTAAGTATTGAAGCAAAGAATATGCAAAAATAAAATGTCTAAGAAGAAGATATTTTCATTAATAGCGGTCATTCTTTTTATCGATCAAGCTTCTAAGATTTATATAAAAACTCATTTTGAGCTCGGTCAAGAGTTAATAATTTTTGACTGGTTTAGATTATTTTTTATAGAAAATGAAGGCATGGCATGGGGCGCTAAGTTGAGCGATATCTCTTCACATATATCCGATTCTAGTGCCAAATTATTTTTAACCATTTTCAGAATTTTCGCAGTTTGTGGCATTGGGTATTGGCTACATCAAAGTCTTCAAAAAAGAGGATCTAAAACCCTCATTATTGCACTAGCTCTGGTTTTTTCTGGTGCACTCGGAAACATTATTGACTCTGTTTTTTATGGAATTTTGTTTGATGAAAGTCTTGGGCAAACAGCAACCTTATTTGCTTCAGAAGGCTATGGCAATGTATTTCATGGAAAAGTAGTCGATATGCTCTATTTTCCGTTATTTAAAGGGTATTTTCCAGAATGGATGCCACTTATAGGTGGTAATTATTTTTCCTTCTTTGATCCTGTTTTTAATATTGCCGATATGTCAATCAGCACTGGAGTGGGACTACTTCTAGTGTTCAATAAAAAAGTATTTCCAAAGTCCGAAGCGATTTAAAACGTATAAATTTTATGTGGTATTATACAATAATCTAGAGGAATGTCATGGGGTTCAATATCCTCTATAGTCGTTTCTGCTTCAAAAAAGGAAAGCCCAATTTTCACGGTGTCCTTAGAACAGTTCTTTAAAAACTCATCATAAAACCCTTTGCCATAACCGATACGATTTCCGTTAAAATCAAAAGCAATTAAGGGAACAAACACAACGTCTATTTGTGCTGCGCTAATGGCAATTCCATTTTCAGGCTCAGGAATATTCCACGAATTTAATGTGATGCGTGTATTGTCTTGTAATAAAACATGCGATAGCGTTCGGGTTTCAAAGTTGCTTTTAGACAATACAATATGTTTGTCTTTCCCCGAAAGAATAGATAATATAGGTGCTGTATCTACTTCTTTTAAATTGTCAATCGTCAAAAAGATATGAAAAAAAGAATGGTTCCATATCGGGAGTTCAAGCACAAGGTTTGCAATTTGAAGGCTATAATCCTCAAGGTGTTGTGGACTCAGATTATTTCGAAGCTTTTTATACTTGATTCTTAATTGTGTCTTTTTCATGCTTCAGCGTTTGTTGGATCATCAATTTATTTTATGCGATGTCTTTCAATATAAGTTATGATTGCTTTTGAAATGTTTTTGCCTGACGCCACTTCAATACCCTCTAGCCCAGGAGTAGAGTTGATTTCCAAGACTAAAGGTCCACGATTAGATTGTAAAATATCGACTCCACAAATGGGGAGTTTTAATTTTCGCGCTGCTTTTGTAGCAAGTCTTATCTCGTTATCATCTAAATTGTACTGTTCATAGGTTCCCCCTCTGTGTAAATTAGATCTAAATTCACCATCTTTCCCTTGGCGTTTCATTGCACCAACTACCTTGCCATCTACAATCAATGCTCTTAAGTCGGCACCTTTAGCTTCTACAATATACTCTTGAACTAGCGCTCTTGCTTCAAGTCCGTTAAATGCTTCTAGCACAGATTCAGCAGCATTTTCGGATTCAGCAAGTACCACTCCAATACCTTGCGTACCCTCAAGTAATTTGATAACTACTGGAGTGCCACCAACTTGAGTGATTACTTTTTTTACGTCGCTTGAATAGTTGGTAAAAACGGTTTTCGGCATATCAACGCCCGCTTTTGAAAGGTGTTGAAAACTACGCAGCTTGTCTCTAGATCGAATAATAGCATCTGAAGATACGGTCGAAAATACATTCATCATCTCAAACTGTCTCACTACAGCGCAACCGTAATAGGTCACAGAGGCTCCAATTCGAGGAATAATAGCATCGACATCGTCTAAATAGCGTTCTCTGTATAAAATGGTTGGTCTTTCTTTTTCAATAATTAAGTCACATTCCAAAGGATCAATAACTTCTACACAATGTCCTCTATTCTCAGCTTCCTCTATAAGTCTTTGGGTGGAATAAAGATTTACATTACGCGATAGTATTACAATATTCATAACTTATATGGACTTAAACAGTTGCAAGATACTAAAAATGCAAATTCAATTTTTACAATCGTTGGAATTAATATACCTTTGAATTAATGAGTAATTCTAATATAGAACTTCAATTACAAACCCTACCAAACACGCCTGGAGTATATCAGTTTTATGATAGTTCTGGAACCGTGATATATGTGGGGAAAGCAAAAAACCTTAAAAATAGGGTGCGTTCGTATTTTAATAAAGTGCACGACTATGGGAAAACAAATGTTCTTGTTAAAAAAATTGTAGAGATAAAGCATATTGTTGTAGAGACGGAAACAGATGCCTTATTGTTAGAAAACAACCTGATAAAAAAATATCAGCCTCGATATAATGTACTTTTGAAAGATGATAAATCCTACCCATGGATTTGCATTAAAAAGGAACCATTTCCTAGGGTATTCCAAACCCGCCGTATCATCAAAGATGGATCTGAATATTTTGGTCCTTATACCAGTATCAAAACAGTGTATACTCTGTTGGATCTCATCAAGGGGTTGTTTCCACTCCGCACATGTAAATATGATTTATCCAAAGAAAAAATAGAAAGTCAAAAATATAAAGTATGTCTAGAATACCATTTAGGGAATTGTAAAGGAGCTTGTGAAGCTAAAGAACATGAAGCCTCATATTTAGAAAATATATCAACGATTCGAGAAATTTTAAAAGGTAATTTTAAAACGTCAATTTCAGTATTTAAATCACAAATGAAAATATTTGCTGAAAATTTAGAGTTTGAAGCCGCTCAAGCTTTGAAAGAAAAATTACAAATATTAGAGAACTATCAAGCCAAGTCCACCATTGTTAATCCTAAAATAAGTAATGTTGATGTGTTTACAATTGTAAGTGATGAGAGCTATGCATATGTCAATTTTTTACAACTGTCATACGGCGCCATTATTCGTTCACATACGATGGAATTGAAGAAAAAACTTCAAGAAAGTGACGAAGCCTTATTAGAACTCGCCATAACGGAGATGCGTCAACGGTTTTCATTAGAATCCAAAGATATTTATGTGCCTTTTAAGGTGAATTTAGGTTCAGAGTTTAGAATTACGGTTCCCAAAGTAGGGGATAAAAAACAGTTGATCGACTTGTCGCTACGGAATGCAAAATATCAACGCTTAGAGCAATTAAAACAGGTTAAAATAACGGACCCCGATCGTCATGTCGAACGTATTATGGCTCAAATGAAATCAGATTTGAGGCTTTCGGAAGCGCCAACCCATATTGAATGTTTTGATAATTCAAACATCCAAGGCACACACCCTGTGGCTGCTTGTGTTGTTTTTAAAAACGGAAAACCAAGTAAAAAAGAGTACCGTAATTTTAACATTAAAACTGTCGAGGGTCCAGATGATTATGCCTCTATGACCGAGGTTGTTTATAGACGCTATAAACGTTTATTAGATGAAAAGCAGCCGTTGCCTCACTTAATCATAATTGATGGTGGTAAAGGGCAACTGTCCGCGGCTTTAAAGAGTTTGGACGAACTTGGTCTTCGTGGAACCATAGCAATCATTGGAATTGCAAAACGTTTAGAAGAATTATTCTATCCAAATGATCCAATTCCCTTATATTTAGACAAAAAAAGTGAAACCCTTAAAATTATTCAGCAACTTCGAAATGAAGCACACCGATTTGGAATTGAGCATCATCGAAACAAACGAAGTAAAACAGCTTTAAATTCAGAGTTAGAATCAATTGTAGGAATTGGCGAAAAAACGATTTTAGAATTACTAAAAACATTTAAGTCTGCACAACGAGTTTCATTTGCAGCACTAGACGAATTAGAACAAGTTATTGGAGTGTCAAAAGCTCAAATTATTTATAATTATTATCAAAACAAACCCCGTGCGTAATTTAGTATTCCTACTTTTTATTTTCTTTTTCTCTTGGAGTTTTTCTCAAGAAAATAAAGCTGTAAACCCACGAGTGGGTTTAGTGCTTAGTGGGGGAGGTGCCAAAGGATTTGCCCATATAGGCGTGCTAAAAACGTTGGACAGCTTGGGCGTACGCATCGATTATATTGCAGGCAGTAGTATGGGGGCAGTTATAGGGGGTCTATACGCCTCTGGATACAATGGGCAACAGTTAGACTCGATCTTCAAATCCACGCATTTTGAGTTGCTAATTAGTGACGATGTTCCCCGTAAATCAAAAACGTTTTATGAACGTAAAAATGCCGAGAAATATGCCTTATCGCTCCCTGTAAATAACTTCAAAATACAATTGCCTTCATCGATTTCTAAAGGACAAAATGCGTTCAATTTACTATCAAAACTAACGTTAGGGGTTAGTGGAATAGATGATTTTAGTAAACTACCCATTCCGTTTTACTGTATGGCGACAAATATGCAAACGGGGCAGGAAGTTGTTTTGGACAAAGGAAATCTCGCACAAGCAATTGCGGCTAGTAGCGCTCTGCCAACTCTTTTTCAGCCCATACAACTAGATGGCAAGCTATTAATGGACGGAGGGATTATTAATAATTATCCCATTGAAGGCCTTTTGGATAAAAATTTAGATATCATTATCGGTGTCGATGTTCAGGATGATCTTATTGATGCTGATAAACTCGGGTCAGCTTCAGACATATTGATTCAAATCAATAACTTTAAAGTGGTTAAGGAAATGAAGCATAAATCAAAATTAACAGATATCTATATCAAACCAGATATTTTAAATTTCTCGCTTATATCATTTCAAGAGGGTATTAAAATCACGAAAAATGGACAAAAAGCGACTGAAAATTTCACGAAAAAATTACAAGAAATTGCAGCCACTCAAAATTATATCAAACCCCGTATTAAGCCGTCCGATTTAGAAAAAATTCAAATTAATGCGATTTCAATAGCAGGTCTAAATAAATACACCACTTCCTATGTGCTCGGTAAATTGAGGTTTAGAAGCGGTGAAAATATTAGTTATGACGATTTTAGTAAAGGCGTTAACAATCTAGCGGCGACTAATAATTTTGATAGTTTTTTATATAAATTTTCACCTTCTGAACAGGGCTATGATTTCTCAGCAAAAGCTGTTGAAGCCAAAAACACGGCCTTTGTGAAATTTGGGTTGCATTATGATCAGTTATACAAAAGTGCGGCGCTATTAAACATCACAAAAAAACAACTACTTCTTAAAAATGATGTAGTATCTATGGATTTTATCCTAGGCGATAACAGTCGCTATAATTTTGACTATTATATCGATAAAGGGTTTTATTGGAGTGTCGGTATTAACTCTAGTTATAAAAGATTCAATCATTCTATTGATCCAGCTAGTTTAATTAGCGATGTTAATTACCCCTCAATAGATAAAATTCAGATCTCATTTAAAGATTTTTCACATCAATTTTTTGTAGAAACTCTGATTAAGAAAGACTTGGCAGTAAAAATCGGAACGGAGTTGAAAAATCTAAAAATCACCACCAATGATAATGCGTTTTTATCTGTTTTTGACACCCCAGAGTATGAATTTGAAAACGGTAATTTTTTGAGCCTTTTCGGATCATTAAAAATAGACACTATAGACAATAAGTTTTTCCCAACAGCGGGGTTTCTTGTTGATGGGGGTTTTAAGTTCTATTTTGCTTCGCCTAATTTTGAAGGAGAATTTAATGAATTTTCAATTTTCAAGGCACAGATTTCAAAAGCATTTAAAATTACCGATAAACTCTCAATGCATATAAATACTGAAGGCGGTTTTAGGGTTGGAAATAGTGATACCAAAGCACTTCATTTTGGACTTGGAGGCTACGGATTTAATTATTTTAACAACTACTCTACATTTTATGGCTATGATTATCTTGAACTAAATGGAAATAGTTTTGTAAAACTATCTTCAACCATTGATTATGAGTTTTCAACGAATCATCACTTTAATTTTTCAGCTAATTTCGCAAATATTGGAGATGATATTTTCTTAACTCAAAAATGGTTTGACTCTCCAACTTATAGCGGCTATGCAATAGGGTATGCTTTAGAGACTGTTTTTGGGTCTATCGAGTTAAAATACAACTGGTCAGGAGAAACAAACCAATCGGGCTATTTTGTAAATGTAGGTTACTGGTTTTAAGCTTTTGACTTACTAATATCCCAATCCCAAAAAAATATTTAAGACTTAATTTGTATACATTTTATAATATGGAATAATAATTGCAAATTTGTAATCCATTATATAATAATTTAAACCCGTTATATGTTCGAGTCTAAGTTGAATAAATTTTCTTTAATTGTATTTTTACTTTTAAGTTTTGAGTGTGTAGTTGCTCAAAATTCCTCTGCTTTTCAAGCGGGGGAATGGTTGAGGTTCAAACTTAGCTATAGCGGATGGATGAAAGCCGGCAATGCAACTCTGGAAGTTTCTGAAAGCACTTACAAGGATAAGCCCGTATACAAAGTTGTTGGAAAAGGTTGGACAACAGGGGCAATCAAGTGGGTTTTCAAAGTTAATGACCATTATGAAAGCCATTTTGATAAAAAAACAGGTCAACCCTACAAATTTGTAAGAGATATTTATGAAGGGGGCTATACCAAAAATAGGATTGTAGAGTTTGACCACATAAAAAATAAAGCATTGGTTAATGATTTGAAGACCAATACCTCCTCGAGAGTAGATATTGAGAAAAACATCCAAGATTTAGTTTCTGCCTATTATTATTTGAGGAATAATTACAACACAGCGACCATTAAAGATGGAGATATCGTTGAACTTAATATATTTTTTGATAGCGAAACGTTTTTATTCAAACTAAAATATTTAGGACACGAAACTATTAATACGAAGTTTGGAAAAATTAAATGTATAAAATTCAGACCCTATGTCATGGCTGGACGTGTTTTTAGAGAAGAAGAAAGCCTCACATTATGGGTTAGTGCCGATAAAAACAAAGTGCCAATAAAAATAAAAGCAGATTTACAAGTGGGTTCCTTACGAGCAGATTTAGAAGCTCAAAAAGGACTTAAATATCCATTTCAAATTCAACTATAATACTCGATGACAAAAAAACCCACCACCGAAAAGCTACTAAATCTTCTTGATGATAAATATAATGCTATAGATCAAGACCGTGATGTACATTTAGAGGGGTTATTACACAGTAATTCAATAACCTACTGGGATTATATCCACACAGACGCATTACTAGGACTGCAAATTCAGCGTACTAATCTTCCCGATGAAATGGTTTTTATTGCCTATCACCAAATTAATGAATTGATTTTTAAAATGATACTTTGGGAAATCAATCAAGTCTCACAGTCAACATCTTTAGAAGTTGGTTTTTTTCAGGATAAACTCATGCGAATCAGTCGTTATTTTGACATGCTAACCACCTCGTTTAATATCATGAGAGAAGGGATGGATATCGCTCAATATAATAAATTCAGACATACACTTACTCCTGCGAGTGGTTTTCAAAGTGCACAATACCGTAAAATTGAATTTGCTTCTACAGAGCTTGTCAACCTTATTGATGTGCGGTTCCGCACCAAAATTGACAGAGATACGCCTTTTGAAAATGCTTTCGAACATTTGTATTGGCAAGCTGCAGGAAAAGATTATAAAACAGGACAAAAATCCACACTATTAAACAACTTTGAAAACCGTTACAAAGATGAGTTTATCGCGTTTATGAAAGTTTGTAACTCCAAAAATATTTGGACACGATTCAAAGAGCTTTCTATTGAAAATCAACACGACAAAAGCTTAGTTGATGCCATGCGACACTACGATTACACAGTTAACGTTACTTGGGTTATGGCACATTATAATGCCGCTAAACATTATATTTTGGGCAAAGAAGGAGATGGCGAAGCTACAGGAGGAAGTAATTGGCAAAAATATATGCATCCAAAGTACCAAAAAAGAATATTTTTTCCAGAACTTTGGAGCCAACAAGAAAAAGATAATTGGGGACATGGAGTGGGCTAAATACAAAACGTATTTTAATTTAAAATTTTTTCTGTACGGATGTATTCTCGTCTGCTTCTACAGCGTTATCAAGAGCTGCTCAAAAGATACGCCTATCGACGTGAAAAAAGCCGTTATTGATGAAAAAGAAAACTATAAATTCGGTTACAATCTTAATAACTTTAAGGTCTTTAATGACACCGTTAAAAGTGGAGATAGTTTTGGCGTTTTACTAGAAAAGCACCATTTGGTTTACCCTCAAATCCATAATATTGCCGAAAAAACAAAAGAAGTTTTTGATGTTCGGCAATTAAGAATTGGAAAACCCTACACCGTTTTATATTCAAAAGAAGACAATCAAATCCCTTTAGTTTTTATATACCAACCCAATAAAATCGAATATTTGGTAGTTGAGTTTTGCGACTCAATTATTGCATATACCCAAAGGAAACCCGTTAAAATCATAGAAAAAGAAGCGTTTGGTGTTATCGAGAGTACGCTCTCCGAAACCATGGAAGATCAAGGGTTACCTACACAGCTTATTTATGATATGTCCGATGATATTTATGCTTGGACAATCGATTTTTTCAAGCTTCAAAAAGGCGATAATTTTAAAGTTATCTATAAAGAGCGTTTTGTGGACGACTCCATATACGCTGGGATTGAAACCATAGAAGCCGCTTTTTTTCAACACAGAGGAGAGTCATTTTATGCCTTTAATTACATCAACGATGAATCTAAAAATAGCACTGATTATTTTGACGAAAACACAAAAAGCCTTCGTAAAGCCTTTTTGAAAGCACCATTACAATTTAGTCGAATCTCCTCAAGATACAATCTAAAACGGAGAATCGCATACTATGGAAATAGAATCCGCCCTCACAAAGGTACTGATTTTGCAGCTCCCGTTGGAACACCTATATTGGCTACAGCCAATGGGACAGTCGTGGAATCGCAACGAAAAGGTGGAAATGGAAAATATGTAAAAATTAGACACAATGCCACCTACAGCACTCAGTATTTACATATGAGTAAGCGCTTGGTAAATGTCGGTGATTACGTGAAACAAGGCGACGTGATTGGCAAAGTTGGTATGACAGGAAATACAGGAGGACCTCATGTTTGCTATCGGTTTTGGAAAAACGGTAAACAAGTGGATCCATTTCGCCAAAAATTACCTGATGCAAACATGA
>Ga0209533_1001707_pt1 | contig 20522 bp, 19 predicted proteins | sample COG_04_FD_184748 | JGI IMG/M metagenome (GOLD analysis project Ga0209533, IMG submission 184748) | Pelagic Microbial community sample from North Sea - COGITO 998_met_04 (SPAdes) (version 2) | ecosystem: Environmental > Aquatic > Marine > Neritic zone/Coastal water | place: Helgoland, sampling...
AAATATTACATTTTTGGTAAAGATGGAGTGAAAGATCTTGCAAAACAATTAGATATTAAATTACTTGGAGAAATTCCACTAATACAAAGCATAAGAGAAGCTGGTGATGCAGGAACACCAATTACTGCACAAGATGGAACTCCATCTGCAATAGCTTTTGACCTATTAACAGCTAATATTATTGAACAAATAAACTGGCGAAATAATAATATAAAACCTACTCAGGTTGTAAAAATGAATACACCATGATAAAACGATTTCAACTTTCTATACTACTTGCGTTTTTATTGAGTTTTGTAGGACAAGCTCAAATAACTGACACAGTTAAAAAGGTTAGCGATACACTACTTGTTCCAGCAGGAATTATGACTCCGGCACAAATGGACTCAATAGCTAAAACTGAAGAAGCAATAGCATACAGGAAAAATCACACTGATTTTTATGTATTAAGAAAAGGAAGACTTTTTGCTTCTTGGGGATACAATAGAGCAAATTATAGTCAAAGCTCTATTAGGTTTTGGGGAAATGGATATGATTTCACTATAATTAATGCTGTTGCAAAAGACAGACCTAGTCCTGTTGATTTAGGTGTTTATTTGAACCCAACACTATTTACTATTCCTCAATACAATTTCAGAATTGGATACTTTATAACTAATAAACTGTCTCTTTCTTTAAGTGTAGATCATATGAAATATGTATTTGTTAATGATCAAATTGCTGCAGTAGATGGTTATGTAGATTCATCTGCAAGTGCGAAATGGGCAAAAGAATATGACCCAACTCGGTTAATGGAAATCCCTAACGATTTTGTTGGGTATGAACATACAGATGGATTGAATGTATTATCGTTTGAATTGGATTACAACACGCTATTTTTTGAAACTAGTAACAGAAAATTTGCGGTTGATTTAGTTGCAGGTGCAGGAATATCTGCTGCAGTTCCAAAGACTAATGCAAATCTTTTTGGTGAAATTGGAAATGATGCTTTTCACCTTTCAGGTGGAGGAATCTCAGCAAATGTAGGGCTAAAACTATACTTTTTTAAAGACTTTTTTATACACCCAGTAGTAAAGATGGGTTGGCTTCATATGCCTAATGTAGCAACAAACGGATTAGAAATAGACAAGGCTTCACAGAACATTTCTTACTTCCAAAGAAATATAACTATAGGATACCAGTACAAAATAGCTCATAAATAATGAGTTGAGTGACCAAAAAAAAGACTAATAATTTTTAAACTTCAATTAAATAGCCTACTTTTTCAAGACAAACTATTTAATAAAAAGAAAATGAGAAACAGAATTATACTAATAGCATTGGCATTTAGCTTTGCAACTGCAAGTGCTCAAGACTTTAAAGAAAGAACTAACAAAGGAAGAATCTATGCTACATACGGAGTAAACAGAACTGCTTACGAATTATCTACGCTAAGAATGGCTGGAACTGGATACAACTTTGCTTTAACTCACTTTGATGCTAATGATGGTTTCGAAAGTATTGATTTTGCTAAATTTAATGCGAAATTAGGATTTTTTATAACTGAAAAACTTGCTATATCTGTTGGTTACGATAACTTTTCTTATCAAAATATTGATAATAGATTAGTAAAGATTGGAGGAACTATTGATGCTGGAGATTACAATGGAACTTATTACGAGTAATTAGATGTAATTAGAATTGATGCTGATTTTTTATAGTTTGGATATACTAAATTAAACTACATCAATTTAAACTTAGAGGTTAATGATGATTTTTGGGTTTCTAAAAACGGAAAGTTTGCATGGTGCTACTACTTCGGTTTAGGAGGAGGAGTTTTAATGACAGAAAGTAAAACTTTATTATTTGCTGCTGATCGGCCTACAGGAACTGAAGCTACTGAAACAGATAACGGAATGAGCGGATATGCAGGTAATGCATCTTACGATACAAGATTTCACATGGGACCTTTATTCCTTGATTTAGGAAGTAAAGCTGGATACATGAGAACTAAAGAAGTTGCAATTGATGCTGCTGACGTTAAAGCTGATCATACTTTCATCTTTGCTTCTGGTATTGCTTCAGTTGGATTATCTTTCAACTTAAGTAAATAAGAAATAACCTATTTTATATAAAAGGGATTCACGAAAGTGAGTCCCTTTTTTTTGTGGAAAATTTAAAGTAAAACAATTCTATTATTGAATAGAATCTATCCCGACAATCAACCTACTCCCACAACTCATCTTTGTGATAGGCAGAAGAATAAGCAATACCACAACTACAATCAAACTTGTATTTGTTTTCAGGAAAAAACTTCTTGTATAGTTCTAGTCTCTTTTCTAATGGCACTATTAACGGATCTCTCCTACCATTACCACCTAAAATCATAATTGGCTCGTGCTTGGGTGGTCTCCAACCATCATATACACAAATTCGTGTATGATAAATAAAGTGCATCCCAAGAATTTTCTCAGTCATGTAGTTCTTTTCTAGAAGTTCGTAATCCGATTCAACAAATTCATTTATTCGATTAATTGCTTTAGAATAATAAACTCCTGAAGCAATACTCACTAAAACACAAGTACAAAATCCTAAAGCAAAAAACAATTTAACTTTTTTATGAGGATTTTTGAATAAGAAATACCGAATTAACTGAAAGGCAAAGAAATGGGGAATTAACATGATAATTCCAATCCCAAAAAGAATGAATGGAATGGCAATAATATTTAAATCTTCTAAAAATAAAATACAATAGAGAAAAGAGAAAACTGAAACTCCTGCAACAAAGCCTATTATGGGTGATTTAGTGTTTTTAATCGCTTTTAATGGAGAAACAATTACCAACAATAAACTTATACCAATAACAATAGCTGCCCAAAGAGAAGGGACACAATAAGCTTGTGTTGTAATATTCTGAAACAACCCTAGAATTGTTAAAACAGAATTTATTATGATTAAACCTTTTACAGAAGTAAAGGAGGACCAAATTTTCTTGAACATTCATTATTATTTGAATTAATAACGAATAGTTTATGGGATAAAGTATAAAAATGAAAAGATAAAAAAATTATCCTTTAAGCTCATTTTTTAATGCTACCATTTTGATAGCTGCTACGGCACATTCAACACCTTTATTACCATGTAAACCTCCACTCCTATCAATTGCTTGTTGAAGTGTATTATCAGTTAACACACAAAAAATTGCTGGTTTGTTATATTTAAGATTTACATCTTTTATTCCTTGAGAAACTGCTTCGCAAACAAAATCAAAATGCTTAGTTTCACCTTGTATCACACTTCCTATTGCAACAACAGAATCTACAGAGGTATTCTCGAACATTAATTGAGATGCAAGCGATAATTCATAAGTTCCAGGAACTCGTTTTACGATAATGTTTTCTTCCTTTGCTCCGTTCTCAATAAGAGTATCGTAAGCACCTTGAAGTAAATTATCAGTAATATTAGCGTTCCACTCAGAAACAACAATCCCGAAAGACATACTAGATGCATTCGGGATTAATTCTTTATCGTATTCAGATAAGTTAGTGTTAGCAGTTGCCATAATTACTTAGCTTCTAGCATTGCAATATATTTCGCAGCATCTTTTGCTTCTTTAGAAGCTGGATAATCTGCTACAATTCTTTTGTAAGCTGCAATTGCTTTTCCATTTTCTTTTACTTGCTCATGAGCAATAGCTAATTTCTTTAAGTAAACTGGTACTGTAAACTCATTATCATTGTGGTTTACTGCATCAGTATAGCTAGAAATTGCATTGTCAATTTCTCCTAATTCTAAGTATGCATCTCCTAAAGCTCCTTTTGCAATTGCTCCAATTACTACATCATCAAAACTAACATCTTCTAGAGTTGCTATTGCGTTTTGAAATTGACCTAAGTTTAAATAACTAACTCCCATATTGTAAGTTGCTATGTCACCTGCGTAAGTTCCATTATATTCGTCAGAGATTGTTACATATCCTGCAGCATTGATATCTCCATCAATTGCTCCTTGAAAATTTCCATTAGAAAAATTACTTTCTTGCTTCCAAATTAGACCATTTGCTTCTGCATTTTTAGCTTCCTTATTGGTATTGTAAAACCAAAAACCTGCTACTGCTACTGCAATTATTCCTAATGCAATGTAAATGTAGTTTTTGTTGTCTTCGAATTTATCTTGAATCCTTACTGCTATGTCTTGTACGTCAAAATCTTCTAAATCTGCCATTGTTGTGTTTTTTTGATTGACAAAAATATAGTTTTTTATCAATTTTATAGGTATTTGAGAGGATTATTTTGGTTTAATTTTGCTTAAATAAAAAGAATCTCATCCACTACCCTCTTTTTTAATTTTCTATTTAACGATTCTTTAAGCTTTTCCTTAGCAAATGATAGCTCATGGCGCAATACCGAAGACTCTATCTCTATAACTAAAACTCTCTTTTTTAGTTGTACTTTTTTAGTTTTACGAGCAATAGTTTCTCCCATCAATTCCTCCCATTCCTTCAACAGACTTATTTCGTCCATTTTATCACTCATTTTATAAACCTGCAGTAACTTTTCAATTGCAGCTTTAAGTGGTGTAACTTCTTTATTTCTTTGTGGATTTTTCATAAACTGGCTTAATTACTTCCTCCAAATAAATGTTTAAATACTTCTTCTATTTTACCTACTTGAACCAATTCAATATCAAAGTCTTTTTGCTTTATTCCCTTGTTATATTTGGAAATAACCATTTTTTCGAACCCCAATTTTTGAGCTTCCATAATTCTTTGGTCAATATGAGGAACTGGTCGAATTTCACCTGTCAATCCAACCTCAGCTGCAAGTACTATTTCTTTGCCAGAGGGCATATCAACATTAGAAGACAATACTGCGCAAACCACTGCCAAATCTATTGCTGGATCGCTTACCTTAATTCCTCCTGTGATATTTAAAAATACATCTTTTGCTCCTAGTTTAAATCCACATCTTTTTTCCAATACTGCCAAAAGCATGTTTAATCTTTTGGTATCGAACCCTGTTGTTGTTCTTTGAGGATTACCGTAGGCCGCAGTACTCACAAGAGCTTGTACTTCAACTAACATAGGTCGCATTCCTTCCATGGTAGATGCTATTGCAACTCCACTCAATTGTTCGTCAGAGTTATTAAGCAAAACATCTGTTGGATTTTCTACCGGAACCAAACCACTTGTTTGCATTTCGTAAATCCCTAATTCGTTAGTAGATCCAAATCTGTTTTTGGTGGTTCTCAGTAATCTATAAATATGATTCCTGTCTCCTTCAAACTGAAGAACAGTATCTACCATATGCTCCAATACTTTAGGCCCAGCTATACTTCCATCTTTTGTGATGTGACCAATAATAAAAACTGAAGTCTGTGTTTCTTTAGCAAATTTCATTAAATCTCCTGTACATTCTCTTATCTGAGAAATACTACCTGGAGATGAATCCAAATACTCCGAATGAAGAGTTTGAATAGAATCTACAATTAGAATATGTGGTTGTAATTCCTCAATATGAGAAAATATATGTTGGAGTTTAGTTTCATTCAGTAAGAAGCAATTTGGAGAAGTTTTTCCAATTCTATCTGCTCTCATTTTTACTTGCTTCATGCTTTCCTCCCCAGAAACATATAAAACTCTTGCTTTGGAATGCTGAAGAGCCATTTGTAACATTAAAGTAGATTTTCCTATTCCTGGTTCTCCACCAAATAACACTAATGATCCATGAACAAGTCCTCCTCCAAGAACTCTATTAAGCTCTGGATCGGCAAATATTATTCTGTTATGCTTTTCATCAGAAACCTCAGCTATTGCAACAGGTTTAGAAATTATTTTGGTAGTTGGCCCTGTAGAAAAAAGCTTTTTATCACTTTTGGCAATCACTTCTTCAACAAAAGTATTCCATTCGCTACACGAAGGACATTTACCTACCCATTGAGCAGATTGAGACCCACAGTTTTGACAAAAATATGATTTCTTAATCTTAGCCATTATTTAGTTTTCTTCTTTTCCAATTGATCTTTTACTTCAGCATTAGAGAACTTAATGTTAATCGCATACAAAGAATAAATCCCTGCTACTACCAAGAAAATAGTTTGAACTACCCATGACATAATAGAAAAGCTTGATGCCAATCCTTTATCATATCCAAAATATACTAAAGCTGCTGTAATAAATATTGGATAAAGTCCTATTCCACCTGGTGTAATAGTAATTGCTGCAGCACCTACTACAAAACCAACCATTAGCTCTTTTATTCCAATATCTTCCATCCCATCAACTCCTTGAGCCATTAACCACATTAATAGCACATAAGAAATCCAAATAAAAAGAGTGTGAAGAATAAATGGAATTCTCTTTTTCATGGTGAAGATTGTTTTTATTCCTTCCCACATTCCTTTTAATTTATCTAAAACAAATGATCGTATTTTTTTAGAAAAGATAAAGATTAAGATTCCTAATATTCCAAAACCAAGAATTGCATAAAGTAAATAAGGAGGTCCAGATGCTTCGTCTCTTTTGGTTAAATCCTCTATTACTTTTTTTCCAACCAATGCCCAAGTGCTAAATGTTATAGTTAATAACATAACTACATCAATTATCCTTTCTGCTACTACTGTCCCGAATACTTTATCAAATGGTAGTCCTTCTTTCTTTGCTAAAAATCCTGGACGTGCAATTTCTCCACTTCTTGGTATGGTGAAGTTCAACACATAACCTATCATAGTTGAATGATACATAGAGGATAGCTTTGGGCTATACCCAAGAGGTTCCATTAAAAATTTCCATCTGTAAGCTCTACTCATGTGGCCTAACCAAGCTACTAAAACTGAAAGTAAAACCCAGAAATAATTAGCATTTGCAAAAGCTACAGGAATTTCTTTTTTTTGATCTGGCTCTAATCCAGAATAAAAAAAATAAGTAAGATATATCCCAATTCCCATTGGGATAATAATTTTAAGGGCTTTAATTAGGTTCTTTTTCAAAGGAAATAATTTTATCAAAGATAAGATTATCCAATGAAAACTATATTATAAAGCCTAATTAACGTTTGTTAAAAATACAATTTATACAAAGCCACTGGAAATAGCTTCCTCTGGTAATTTGTTCTTATTTCTCCTGCAGAGACTGAATAACCTTGAAGAAATACATTTTCTCTGTTTGTAATGTTTTGAACATCAAACATAAACTCATGAGTGAAGTTTTTCATATTCATCCTCATTCCAATTTTCAAATCAAATCTCATATAAGCTAAATACTTATCGGAAAAAGCTTCATCATTTTTTCTTACCTCAGAAAAGCTTGTCTGAGAAGCAGCTAAATCAATTGGTGTAAATGGCTTTCCTCCTGCATAAGTAGCTCTTGCATCAATGGTTAAAACCATGTTTTCGTTAAGTTTAAACTCCTTACCACCTAATGCATTGAACACATATTGATTGTTAAATGCCGTACTCCTTAAAACACGATCACTTCCTTTGTATTTAGAATCAAATATTGAAGCAGTAACTAAGTAGTAGTATCCTTGTGAAAGAAATTTTTCGAAAGTAATCTCTATTCCTAAATTCCTACCTGTTCCTTCATTCACTAATCCAGTCTTATTTGGTAATCCAAAATCTGCACCTTCATTAAGCATTGAGAAAGAAGAACTAAAAGTATCTACGGGCACGTTATAAATATACTGGTAATAACCCTCGAGCTTAAGCCTAGAATATGGACCAGTATTCAGTTCATACCCTAATACATTGTGCATACTTCTAGAAAAATCAAGATTTCTGTTAGGAGTTTCATTTTGTGAATCGTTTAAATCCTTTACATAATAAACTGAAATTGGTTGAGTTTGACTGTGAAGACCAAAACCATAGGATAATTTAGTTTTTAGAGTTAAGTCATATTTCAAACCTAGTCTAGGCTCTAAGCTAGTAGAGTTTGTAAATCCAAAATACTGTGCTTGAACTCCAAAATTACCCATAAATTTTTCTGAAAAGAAATGTTGAAAAGAGAAATAAGCTTGGTGCAATACTGAGCTACCTTCAAACCTTAAAGTTTCTACAAATTGATTCCCCCTTTTATTACTATCAGTAAAATCAATAGCATTTATTTTTCCAATGTATCCAGCATTCCAACTATTACGTACGTTAATTTTTTTATTTAACTTAAAATGAGCTGTATAGTTATTTAGAGTTCTATCAAAATCAGCAAGCTTTGTTCTGATGTTGGTATTAAAACCTGTACTATCAACATTTCCTCCTGAAGTAGTATTTGTAGCTACAATTGAAATTTTTGAAAACATGGAGGTATTAAAAAAGTATTTGTGTGTTGCTCCAATAACTCCTGTTCTACTTCCAAAAACTGACTCTTCGTTTTCTCCTGAAAATAAATTTGAAGAACTGGTATCTATCTCAAAATCAATAGAACTAAAACCTCCTATTCCAAATACTGAAAATGTTCCAGCTTTTTTGGTAGGAAAATTTAATTTCATTGTCATATCCTGATACTCAGGTATACTTGTCCCTGTTCCTAAATCGACTCCCAATAATTGAAAAACACCCAAAGTAGAATAGCGATAATTAAACATATAAGAAGCTCTTCCTCCTTTTTTGAAAGGCCCTTCTGAACCTAACTCAAATCCATTAACTCCTACCTGAAATAAATGTTCATAGCTATCATTATTCCCATCTCTCAATTGTAAATCAAAAACCCCAGACATTGCATTTCCATATTCTGATGCCCATGCTCCAGTCATGAATTCAGAGTTTTTTAAATTATTCACGTTTAACATACTAATCGGCCCTCCTGTAGTACCAATTGTAGAAAAGTGATTAGGACTAGGAATATCAACTCCTTCTAGTCTCCATAAGACTCCTGTTGGTGAATTCCCTCTAATGATAATATCATTTCTATCGTCTGATGAACCACTAACTCCTGCATAGTTTTGAGACATACGTGCAGGATCTTGGAGTGACCCTGAAAACCTTGTAGCTTCTTCAATAGAGATAGTCCTAGAACTAACAGTATTCATTTTATTAATAGACTCTCGTTTATCTGCTTCTCCAGAAATAACTACTTCACCCAATTCACTATACTGCTCATTTAGCTGAATATTTAATTGAAGATCTTTTGCTGAAAGAACAAGTAGATTTGGAATTTCTCTTGTTTCATAACCAATAAAACTAACTTTTAAAACTTGCCTACCAACTGGTACATTTTCTAATCTAAAATCTCCATTAACATCAGTTGTAGTTCCAATCATTGGATCACTTCCAACCAGAACTACATTAACACCTATCAAAGTAGATTGTGACACTTTATCAGTAATTGTTCCTCTTATTACTGAGGTTAACTCTTGAGAATAACTTGAAAAAGCCATTAACCCTATTAGTATTGAAAAAATTGATTTCATATCTCTTGTTATTATAATTATATAACAAAAGTAAAGATTGAAAATTAAACTATTCTTGATAAATGTTAAGAAACACTTTCAAGGCGAGATTTTCTTAATCTACTTAATGATTCTGGAGTAATACCAATGAAACTTGCTAAGTGCTTTAAAGGTATTCTATTCACTAGTTCTTTATTATTTTCTTCGAATTCGGTATATTTTTGTTCCGCTTTAATATTAGCTGCCGAATTATTAAGAGATATCATATTTGTCATAGCTCTTTCTACCATAAGTCTGCCTAATCTTTCTAGCATGTGTGACTTATCATAACCTTCTAATAGTTTATCATAAGGTAAAAGCAGCATTCTAGTTTTTTCAATAGATTCAATATAGCACTTACAGTTTTCATCTGACACAAGACTTTCATAATCAGTAAAGAACTCACCTTCGCTCATAAAAGCCATATTAATTTCATTACCATCTTTCAAATTATAAATCCTGAAAAGGCCTTCAATCACAAAATAAACATCCTTACACTTTTCATCTACCCCTAATATCAATTCTTTCCTATCAAATTCAATCAATTTAATAGAAGGCAATACATGTTCTACATCTTCAAATGTTAGTGGAACAAATTCATTAATAAATTCTAAAAACTGTGTTAATTCCTTTTCCATAATTACAAATAAAAAAAACTCCACTTGTATTTACAAGTGGAGTTTTACTTACTAAAGTATAAATTTAATTAATCTACTATCACTAATTTCTTAGTAAAAACTTGATTCTCATTACTAAATCTAACCAAATAGATTCCTTCTGCAAAACCTGAAACATCTATTCTTTCAGTTTGATTAGCTTTATTTAATTGACCTACATAAACTTGCTGTCCAGCATTATTAAGTATAGTTAATTTTAACTCTTCAGTAGCATCTGATAAAAACTCAATTGTTAAATAATCATCTGCTGGATTAGGATACATAGCTACAGTATTTGCAAGCTCTACTTCATCAACTCCTACGCATGAATTTACTAATACGTTAACTGTTGAAGTATTGTCGCACAATCCAAACTTACCTACTAATGTTGCTACATAAAGTCCAGGACTAGCATACGTATGAGTTTGGTTTGGAGTAGTACTTGTAGTCAAATCTCCAAAATCCCAATCATAGGTAATTGCATTTGATCCTGTCATACTAAAGTATACCTGCGACCCTAAACACAAAGTATCTGGGGTTGCATTAGCAATTACGTTTGGAATAGCATTACTTGTTACATTAATATAAGCTGTATCTCCACTACAGTTAAGGTTACTACCAACTGCCCAATACTGAGTTGTTACTGTTGGCGAAACGGAAATGCTTGGTGTACTTCCTCCAGTACTCCATGTATAACTTGAACCACCACTACCTGTCATTGTTAAACTAGAACCTACACAAAGAGTTGTATCTCCTGGTGAAATACCTGTAACAGGATAACCTCTAACGGTTATTTGCTGTGAAACACTATCAGATCCACATCCATTTACAACTTTCATTTTAAGATTATAAACTCCAGGCACAGTAAAAAACACTGTGTCATCTTCTTGATTAGATACACTTGGGATTCCTCCAGGGAAAGTCCAATATATTGTTCCTGTTCCTGTTAAAGTTCCATCAAATCTTATTGAATCTTGCTCACATATATCTGTAGAGCTTGGAGTGTAATTTACTGTTGCACCAGCACTATCTACAGTTATATATTTAATTATACTATCGTTACTACAAATCCCTTCTAAATACAATATCGCTTTGTATACACCAGCATTGGTATAAGAAACTGTTTGCGAGCTATTTTTAGAAGTATTTGGTAAACCACCAGGGAAATACCAAGTTAATGAATCAAAATTAGCTAGACCTCCCGCAGAGAAAGTAGTCGTTTGATTTTGACAAATTCTCTCTCTTGAAACATTTATAGTTCCAGTTGCTGGTAAATCAGTAAATATAACTCGAATACCTGTTGAAGTATTAATGGAAGCTACAGTGTTTGAGCTTTGCCAAATTCCAGCTGTTTTTACAAATGTTGTATTAACTGGTGTTGTAATTCTATTGTTAGCAGTAGTAATCACAAGAGTATCTCCATTTCCATACTCAAGTTCAATACCTGCCCAAAACGTTCCTGTTACAAATGGAGGTGTTGTAAAGTATATCTCATTACTAACTCCGGCTACTAAACTAGAAATAAGTATAGTATCAGATGCTAATACTGCTCCAGGGCTACCTGCATTATCACTATATACATTCATTACAAATGTTGAATTAGGAGTTCCAGCATCTGCTTGAACCACAGGAAGAATCATTCTTTGCACAGTATTACTTGGACCTGTTAATGTAAATGGTTCAGCATAACCAGCTAAATTTGCTCCATTGTGTCCTGGGTAATATCCCCAAGTACCTAGTAATTCATAAAATATCATTGAATCTAATGGTAGATCATAGTTATCTAAAGTATCACAAAATCCTGGAGGAGTAGGAATAACTACCACACAACCACCTTTTGTAATAGAATCTATTAGTGTAGCATTTTGCACTACCAACTTTACATTGTATATACCAACTGCAGCATATTTTTTTATTGGGCTACTTAAACTTGAACTAGTTCCATCACCAAAATCCCATGCCCAACTATAGACTGCAGGAAATGACCTTGAAGTATCATTAAAGAACACTGGATATCCAGGATAAACTGTATCACAGCCTGTAAATCCAGGAGTTAACTCAGTATTATAAGGTAAACAGAAAGAAAAGGTTACAGAATCACCAAAGTTTGGATTAACCGATTTATTAATTCTTTGACCAGTTGTTACATCTGTAATTTCCCAACTTCCAGCTGTAGGACAAAATAATTTTGGTTGTAATCCATCACCTCCGGCATCAAAAAATTCTAATTCATAACATCCAGAATCTAAACAAGCCGTTTCAAATATATTTTGTGCTTGCTGAGAATATCCACTTCCAGTTAATTTAACTGCTCCCGAAGTATCTCTTAATACCCAAGAGAACTCTTGACCGTTACAATCTGTAGTTATGTTTATTAATACAGCAAATCCAGGATTAGAATAAAATGCTGAAGACAACATATTATCTGCAGGTAATCCATCAGTTTGATTACCATTAATTAGGTTTGAATCGATAGCAACATTATAGGTATGAGGTCCTGTTGTAGTCAATCTAGCTGGTAATGAAATTGTATCGCATTCAGTTGGTCCAATTTTTCCTGACCAGAAATAAGGTATTACACCTGTACCATCAATATCATAGTTAATCGTAAGTGTTCTTAAAGTATCATTACCACCATTACATACTAAAATGTATCCAGGAATTGTATTAGAACAAACTGTATCTTTTGGATAAATAATTGCTTGTAAAGTTGGATTAATATTATGTGGAGAAGAACAGTTTAGGTTAGTCGTTAATGAGTGTCTTGCTCCTCCTGGAACTAACACAGCTCTCATTCTGGCAACTTGACCAGGAGTAAAATCAGATGCACAAGCTCCATTTTGATACTGCATATAATTCTCTACATTATCCATAGGACAAGGCTTAGAAGCACATGCATTACCCATTCCAACTGTTGTTGGTGGTGTATCACAAACTTCATCTCCTGAAGTCGCACATGGTGTACTCATAGCACAAGAAGAAGTACTTTGAAATGTGTGATATAAATTAAAATAATGTCCCATTTCGTGAGTCAAAACTTTTCCATCATTTGTTGCTGACCAAAGATTAAACCCCTTTATTCCGGTTATATCATTACCGGTTGCACTAAATCTAAGTACAACTCCATCTCTTGAAGAACTTCCACCAGGAAAAGTAGCATAACCAATAACTCCTCCTCCTCCTCCATTGTAAATGTTGGTAAGGCCATTAATTTTATTTACCACCCAAACATTTAAGTATTGTGCAGGATTCCATTGAACCATAGCTTTCATTGAAGCATCTCCTCTCCAAGCTCCTGCATTATGATAAACTCCACTATCTAAATAGCCTTGAACTCCTGACATGTCATGGCGAGTAATTCCAGTTGTATAATTTCCGTTAGGATCTCTTCTTGCCAGACAAAATTCTATTTCTGCATCAATACCAAGTGGTCCAGTTTGAGAAATTCCCCCATCATCTCCATTTCTTCTAAAATCTCTATTCAATGCTGCAATACAAGACATTACCTGAGCATCAGGTATATTAGTTGAATCTCCTAAAGCCTCACCTTCGTGTAAAACATGAAATACAATTGGAATAGTATACACAACACCTCTGTTTGGGCTTCCAGCTCTACTTGACTGAGCATTAATAAATTGTTGAGTTTGTTGAAATATTTGATTTCTCATTAATCTATAAGCTGGATCATTTCGCATCATTTCATCATGCAAATAACTTGACGCACATTTCTCTCCTGCAAAAGGAACGTTAACTCCTGGTACTTGAGGAATGTAAGTTTGTGACTGCTGACCAAATCCAAATTGACAGATTAATAATAAGCTGAATGTGTAGAAAATATTTTTGATGCTCATATAGTTATATTTCGTTCTTTAAAAATACGTAGAATTTATAATTTAGTTGCTTACAATTAAATGGTAATTAACTCACTACTTGTTTTTTCAATAATTTTAAGTGATCTCTAAGTTTTGCTGCTTCAACAAAATCAAACTCTTTAGCTGCTTTCTCCATAGCCTTTTGAGTCATTTTAATATTCGATTCTACCTGATTTTGAGTTAAATAAGAAACTTCTTCTTCAGCTGCTATTGTATCTACTTTTTCTAAATTATTCTCAAATTGATAAGGCGAATTGTCGGAGTTCTTTTTAATTGCTGTTGGAGTAATTCCATGCTTTTTATTGTGTTCTTCTTGCACTCCTCTCCTCCTTTCGGTCTCATCAATGGTTCTTTGCATGGAGTTCGTCATCTTATCAGCATACATGATAACACGTCCATTTACATTTCTTGCAGCTCTTCCCACGGTTTGCACTAAAGCTCTTTCTGATCTTAAAAATCCTTCTTTATCTGCATCCAAAATCACTATTAATGATACTTCTGGTAAATCCAACCCTTCTCTCAAAAGGTTTACTCCTACCAACACATCATACACTCCTGCTCTTAAATCTTTTATAATTTCAATTCTATCAAGCGTATCTACATCCGAGTGAATGTATCTACTCCTCACTCCTACTTTTTCCAGATATTTCTGAAGCTCCTCTGCCATTCTTTTAGTTAAAGTAGTGGCTAACACTCTTTCATTAAAAGCAATTGTCTTGTGAACCTCTTCTAGTAAATCATCAATCTGATTTTTACTTGGACGAACTTCAATTTTAGGATCTAATAATCCTGTTGGTCTAATAAGTTGCTCAACATAAATTCCTTCAGCCCTTTCCAATTCATAATCAGCTGGTGTAGCCGAAACATAAATCGTTTGCTCAGTAATTTGTTCAAACTCCTCGAATCTAAGTGGCCTGTTATCCATAGCAGATGGCAATCTAAAACCATGTTCTACTAAGTTAATTTTCCTACTTCTATCCCCACCATACATGGCTCTAATTTGTGGTAAAGTCACGTGACTTTCATCAATAACCATCAACATATTATCTGGAAAATAATCTAACAAGCAAAAAGGTCTTGAACCTGGCAACCTCCCATCAAAATAACGAGAATAATTTTCAATACCAGAACAATAGCCTAACTCACGAATCATTTCCAAATCCAGTGTTACTCTTTCTTCCAATCGTTTTGCCTCAAGATGTTGACCTCCTGCTTTAAAAGCATCAATCCTAGACATCATATCGTCTTGAATCTCATGGATAGCTCCTTGAGTAGTTTCTTTTGAGGTAACAAAAATATTAGCGGGATAAATACTGTATTCCTCAAATTTTTCAATTCTACGAGCAGTATCGTTTTCAATTGTTTCTATTCCTTCTATCTCATCTCCCCAAAAACTAATTCTTACAGAAAAATCTGCATAAGGTAAATTGATATCTACCGTATCTCCTTTCACTCTAAAAGTTCCTCTCTCAAAATCTAATCCGGCTCTAGAGTATAAATTATCTACTAACTGTCCCAGAAAAGTATTTCTAGTAACAACCATTCCAGATTTTATTACAAGAATACTGTCCTTAAAACTAGCTGGATTTCCAATACCATAAATACAAGAAACAGACGAAACTACTATCACATCTTTTCTACCCGAAAGCAGTGAAGAAGCAGCTCTAATTCTCAATTTTTCTATCTCATCATTGATAGACAAATCTTTTTCTATATAAGTTCCTGTAGTAGGTAAATATGCTTCTGGCTGATAATAATCATAGTACGAAACAAAATACTCTACTTTATTTTCTGGAAAAAAATTGGTGAATTCCTCAAATAATTGAGCAGCCAAAGTTTTATTATGTGATAAAACCAAGGTAGGTCTACCAGTTTCTTGAATAACATTAGCAACTGTAAATGTTTTTCCAGAACCCGTAACACCAAGCAGTACCTGACTTGTCGCACCATCATTCACCCCTTCCACTAACTCTTTTATAGCAGTTGGCTGATCTCCAGTAGGTTTAAAATCGGATACTAATTTAAATTCCATTCGTATTTTGCTCTTTTTAGTGCGTTAATTCTTTAAATATGCTTTCCAATTTCTGAGTTTCTTTCTGTAACGAAAGCACTAACAAACCTTTGCTAGCTGCAAACTTCGAAATCTCTGCTCTTAAATCTTCTGGTTTAGAAGATATAATTTCCCAAACATTCTCACCTAAATCGGTTACTTTAGAAACTCCTACAATTGATTTTAATTCAGTTTTAGAAACCATTTTATCAAACTCAACTTTTACAATTTGTTGGTTCGAGTTTGCATTCATTATTTGAGATGCATCTTTATCTACCAATAAATTACCTCTATTAATAATGACTATTCTATCACAAATAGCTTCAATCTCTTGCATGATGTGAGAAGAAAACATCACTGTTTTTTCTTTCCCAATATTTTTAATTACTTCTCTGATATCAGCCAGTTGATTAGGATCTAGTCCACTAGTTGGCTCATCCAAAATAAGCACACTTGGATCATGGATTAATGCTTGTGCCAATCCTACTCTTTGCTTGTATCCTTTTGATAATTGACCGATTTTTTTGTTCTGCTCCAATCCCAAACCAACCAAATCAACCACATTGGATACTTTTTCTTTTTTCTTATTAAGCTTATGAATCCCTGCTATAAAAGTTAAATACTCTTTCACATACATATCCAAATACAAAGGATTATGCTCAGGCAAATACCCTACTTTTTTTCTAATCTCTAAAGAATCTTCTAATACATCATATCCGTCCACAATTACGGTTCCTGATGTTGGCGGAATATAACACGTTACAATTTTCATTAACGTAGATTTTCCAGCTCCATTTGGACCCAAAAAACCTAGTATTTCCCCCTTGTTTACAGTAAACGAAACGTCATTAAGCGCTTTCTGAAGACCGTACTCTTTGGTCACGTTTTTAATTTCTATTGACATCTTAAGGGTTTTAGATTAAAATAATCCTTAAAAATAGGGAATTTTCCACAACCATTTGGGTTACTTGTGTTTTAATTTATTAGGAATTACACTACCTTTGGAAAAGAAAAAAATCTATTGAAAAGAGGACTCGTCATAAAATCTACAGGAAGTTGGTATTCCGTTAAACTGGAAGATAACGAATTAGTAAACTGCCGTATAAAGGGAAAGTTTCGTTTGAAAGGAATTAAAACCACTAGTCCAGTAACGGTAGGTGATTTTGTTATGATTGAACTGGAAGATGATGGGAACGGAATAATAAACGAAATAGAGCAAAGGAAAAACTACATTATCCGTAGGTCGGTAAATTTATCTAAGCGAACTCACATTATTGCAGCTAACATAGACTTAGCTTTTCTAATGATTACTATCAGAGAACCAAAAACTTACGCCAATTTTATTGATCGTTTTTTGATTTCGGCTGAAGCTTACAACATTCCAACAACTTTAATATTTAATAAAATAGACTTACACTCCGAACAGGACGATAAAGAAATGGAAGAACTCATTTCTATTTACTCCAAAATTGGATACCATTGCATTAAAACTTCGGTAGATGAGAACATCAATATCGAAGAAGTAAAAGCAGAAATGAAAGGAAAAACTTCTGTTTTTTCAGGAAACTCTGGAGTAGGAAAATCATCTCTTATCAATCTGATTGATAATGATTTGAATATAAAAACCAATGATATTTCGGATACGCATAGCCAAGGAAGGCACACCACTACTTTTGCAGAAATGCACTTACTGAAATTTGGAGGTTATATTATTGATACTCCCGGAATAAAAGGATTAGGAATTGTAGATATTGGAAAAGAAGAAATCCACCATTATTTTCCTGAAATGCGCGACATGATGAACGAATGTAAATTCAATAATTGTGTACACGTTAACGAACCAAAATGTGCTATTAAAGATGCTGTAGAAAACGGATCAATATCTGAATCGAGATACAACAATTACTTGAATTTGTATAACGAAGATGTTGCAAACGATTTCAGAGAAAGCCTTTACGCTCCTAAATAATATCCAATGAGAGTTATCCTTCAAAGAGTTTCTAATGCATCAGTAACTATTGACAATACTGTTCATTCGGAAATTAACCAAGGACTATTATTACTATTAGGAATTGAAGAAGCCGACAACCAAGAAGACATTGATTGGTTGGTGAAGAAAATATCGCAAATGCGGATTTTTAGTGATCAAGAGGGCAAAATGAACTTATCTCTAATGGATATAAATGGAGAGATTTTAGTTGTAAGCCAATTCACATTATTTGCTTATTGCAAAAAAGGAAACCGTCCTTCTTTTATTAAATCTGCCAAACCAGAAATTGCTATCCCATTGTACGAATCATTTATCTCTAAAATGAATCAAACTATAGACAAAGAAGTGAAAACTGGAATTTTTGGAGCAGACATGAAAGTGCAATTATCTAATAATGGGCCCGTTACTATATCATTGGATTCGAAGAATAAAGAATAGCTTAAAAAAACAATCCCCACCCAAACCACATAGCTAACGAAATATAAGTGTAGAATGCAAATAGCAAAACACTTAATTTCATTCCTCTTTGGTAATACAGCAACATAGATACTGCGTTTACAGCTATTAAATACAGCCACATTTCGTTAATAAAATTGACCATTAACCAAGTGGCAGACAAACTAAAAATAGTAGTAAACGAATCCAGAAAAGGAGATTTAGATTCGGTAAACTTCTTTAAATAAAATCCTAAAATCACCATTCCTAAAACAGTAATTCCCAACACCAGTAAATGTGTATTTAGCGAATAAGAATTAACGCCATATTCTCCCCAATTGAGCCAACCATAAAGAGCCATTGGAATATAAAAAAACTGTAGAAAAGCCTCAGCAAAAATTTTCTTTTTGAAACACAAATAAGTATAAATCCCTGCTCCCAACACTGCAAAAACAAAGCAAATCTGCAATTCTTTTACGTACAGAATGGTGTAAAGCAAACCGAAAATAATCGCTAGAATTTCTAAGACTAAAAATCCTTTTGTTTTGATATTTAATTGAGAATTAGTCAAAGTTTTTTCGTTTTCCTTCTTTTCTAAAATGAAGATTCATTCTTTTTCCAAAATACAATTCAATCACTGAGTAATCCGAACTAATTGAACTTTTGGTAAAATCTTGCTGGGTATTTGTTCCCAACAATACCAACCCTCCAAAATACTCGTCATTGTCATAACCCAAAACTACTCTATAATCGAAACCTAAAAACAAGGAACGCTCAAAATTAGACACACTATCAGATGAAGTTCGTTTCTCAAAAAGCCTGTCTTTGTTAAGATACAATGCTGGAGATAGATGAGCAGACAAATGCCAATTTTTATGAAACACCCAAGTATAAAGGTATCCAACTTTCAAGCCTACGTTTACATCCAATACTTTTTGCTCTTTAATTCTGTCGCCAAAGGCTGTATCAAAAGCAGATGGAATAAGAGATGAATCGGCACTAACCCCAGAAATAAACACGTTAGAACCAGCAGTTAATGAACCTGCGCTTTTCAATTGCTTTTCGAAATAAAGAAAAGAAGAACGGTAGGAAACTTTTTTATTATTGAAGATATAAAAGAACACTCCCTGAAAAATATAATCAGATATATCTTCTCGGAAGGGAAGCTGATTATTTCGCTCCCACCAATCATCCGATAAAGTTGCATCATCTTGAAAAAACCCTTGATATTGCTGATACATCAAAGAAAGTCTAAACTTTCTTCGGCTCATGCCATAAAAAATATTGAAGTTACTTCCCTTCTTTTCTGCTCGGCTTTGTAATGGAAATGCATAACTAAAAGTCACCCATTTGTAATCGAATCCAAAACCCAAATATAAAGGTGAATTAGGCGTGTAATTTACCCAAGCATTTTCATTAGTATAATGAGAAAAGTAAAGATTGTGGTTCTTTATATTAGAAAAAGTAAATGGGTAAAAATTATGTGAAAACTCCTTAAGATAAGTGGTGTCATAGTCTTTTCTGTCCTTTTGAGAAAAAGAAACTAATTGAATAACACAGAAAAAAAGAAATAAATATAATCTCATTTAAGATTTTTCATAAGTAACATAAGAAAAGGAATACTTGTGCTTTTCGTCTTTTGGATGAAAAATCTCGCTTGTTTTTTTCCAAATAGCTTTGTCGTATTCTGGAAAGAAGACATCCGCATCAAATTCATGATGAACATAGGTGATGTACAATTTATCCAACATATCCTCATCCAAGGATTTTTTGTAAATCTGCCCTCCTCCTATTATAAAAACTTCTTCATCTCCATTTTTCTTAGCAATCTCCAATCCTTCTTCTATGGAATTAACTACCACACAATCCTCTGCTTCAAAGTTTGGATTACGCGTTACAATAATGTTTGTTCTGTCTGGTAACGGGCGGTATTTATCAGGAATAGAATCGTAATTCATTCTTCCCATTATTACATGATGCCCTTTAGTAGTACTCGAAAAATAACGCATGTCATCTCTCAAATGCCAAATTAAATCATTGTCTTTACCAATTGCTTCGTTTTGTGCTTTGGCTACTATTAGGGAAACTTTCATTGCGTGTTATTTTTACAAATTTACAGAA
>Ga0209533_1001715_pt1 | contig 20461 bp, 12 predicted proteins | sample COG_04_FD_184748 | JGI IMG/M metagenome (GOLD analysis project Ga0209533, IMG submission 184748) | Pelagic Microbial community sample from North Sea - COGITO 998_met_04 (SPAdes) (version 2) | ecosystem: Environmental > Aquatic > Marine > Neritic zone/Coastal water | place: Helgoland, sampling...
CGACGGGTAACTGTCGCCAGGGTTCGAGTCCCTGTCTCTCCGCAAGAAATAAATTAACAATAGATAATCATTCGGGGTGTAGCGTAGCCCGGTTATCGCGCCACGTTTGGGACGTGGAGGCCGCAGGTTCGAATCCTGCCACCCCGACTAAAGTTTTTTGTCTTATACAAACACTTTTAAACTTTTTAGAAAGTCTATTGTTTTTTTATTTAGATAACCATTCGGGGTGTAGCGTAGCCCGGTTATCGCGCCACGTTTGGGACGTGGAGGCCGCAGGTTCGAATCCTGCCACCCCGACAAAGCGGTCGCATAGCTCAGCTGGATAGAGCACCTCCCTTCTAAGGAGGCGGTCCTAGGTTCGAATCCTAGTGCGATCACTTAAGAATAAAAAGCCTGCATATTTGCAGGCTTTTTGTTTTTGATTGAGAATCAAATTTATTTGAGTTTTCGAGCAGAAACAAAATTAAAAATCTATGATTTTTTACTTTCTATTTAGACTACGGAGCTTTAAAGGATCAAGGAATAACTCTAGTGCGATCACGAATAAAAAAAGTGTAAAGTATTTATAAATACTTTACACTTTTTTTATTTAGTATTTTCCCGATATCTTCCCCAAAAAACAATGCTGAATCGTATTCTATTGTGTTTTCTTTAAACACAACCTCACAATTTAAATTTTCTCAGTATTTATCAATATCAACACCGTTAGTGTAAGTTCGTTTCATCTTATTTTCAATATCAAAAATTACATTTTGTCTATGCATCTAAGTTTATTATATTATCCATTAAAACAAATCCCCAGGTTTTTTAAGTCCAGATTGAGCTTGGGATTTTTTAGGATTTAATATTAAAAAGGTTCCTATAGCAGTAAGGGATGCATATTTTCCGTAACTACTAATTTTTTTTAGTGCATCTTTTCGTGAAATAATTTTATGATTTTTATTGTTCATAGTAGTATATTTTACTATTTAATAAATATTTTTTTATGGAGTGTTTCTGTTAAAGTTTCTAACTGAACGATATAAATACCTGTTGAAAGATATGGTAAGGCTACTTTATTTTCTCTAGCACCTAGAAAGTGTGAGTTGATAACTTCTTTCCCTAATAAATCCGTCATGCGAACTTTTGCAACTCCACTGTGCACTCCATTTATTATTAAGTTATGATTAGTTATATACATACTAACGTTTGTCAAGCTTACTTGCGTATTGCTCAGTGTACTAGATGTTGTGTGTATATAATAACGTCCAATTCCATTTAAATTTTCATCTAAAGTCGTTGTATAGGCAGTTGTACCATCTAGAAGTGTGAAAGAATTATCATTTTTATCCTCCAAGTATATATTAATTCCTTTAGGAATATTGATAGCGTTCACTGAAATACTAATCTCCTGTTCAGATTCTGCTATAATCCCTACTGGGACGATCATAGTATCTAAGTTAGTATTTGGAAGGGATTGAATGGCCAGGTTTTCGCCGTTACTATTAGCTATTAAATGTGTATAAATAGCAAAGTTATTGGCTACTCCATCAAATATAGTACTGTCATACCCATTGTCAAATTGAGTAGTTGCTCCATTTATATAATAGATTTTTGTACTATAAGTATCTACACCATCACTAAGCATCACACTAATTTCTGGTCTATTATTTTTAAGTTTTTGAAAAGTATCAGTTTGGTGTGATTGCATAGCCTCAGTAAAATTAAATGTATTGTTTCCGGAAGTTTTCACAAAGAATCCTTGTGCAGGAGAAATATACTTTGCTTGATCTGCTTGGTTAATAGGTTCATAATTATCCGTTGCTTGATTCCAAAGCCAAAGTGTCATTTCTGTTAACTTGGAGCTGTTAATCGTTAAAATATTATTAGAGCTATCAGCATTTGTATTTATAGGGATATATGACGGGTAGGGGTTTCCTATTAGGTTATAACCATTTGTGTTATTGTTAATTTGTATTCCTAAATCTGAAACAGGCATGGTTCCTGTAAAAGAAATAGTTCCGGCTGTCGCAAGTTTTATACTTTTAGCACTTCCTAAAACAAAATTACCAGAACCAGTAGCACCACTTTGATAATAGCTCCAAGCTTCGGATGTGTTATCGTAGGAAGCTAATCCGATATTGTTACTTGTTGAACCAGTAGCTAAGTCTTCAGCCGATATAAAAGTGTCAATATCTTGACCATTTACAGGTGAAGATATTAAATACCAATTGGTAGTTGATAAATTCCTGTTATACGTCACAGTCCCTGAAAAAACTGAATTTGCAATTAATGAGGCTCCTGATCCGATATCCACAGAATTTACTGTTACCCAGCAGATGCTGTTGGATAATTTGATGCTGTATTAGGAATTATCACATTTGAAGCAGTAGTTGGCACTCCAGCTGTCCAGTTATTGGAATCTGTCCAGTTATTGTCTGTAGCACCTGTCCAAGTTGTTTCAGGTGGAGCATAGACATATTCCGTTTTAGGTTTCCAATAAATATTGGCGTTAGTAGAGCCATTCCAATCATCAGCAATATAGACAGAATACCCTGTAATGTTTTGATTATTTAATGTTACATTAAAAGTTTCAGCACCATTATTAATTGATACACTCATAGTAGTAGCCGTGCTTAATGTGAATTTAAAATTAAAATCAGCAGCAGTAGTTGAACCATAAATTGATGAAGCGTTTACGGTACCTCCGTTTGAAACCACTTCCCAAGGGTCATAGTTTCCACTAACTCCATTTAAATTTACTTGAACTGCATAGTTATTAATCCTATCAGCCCAAGACGATGTGGAAGAAGGACTAGAAAGCAATGCTAATCCAATTACTCCGTAAGCTCGGGTAGCAGAAAGGGTAATGGTAAAAGAATCACCAATGCTCATAGTTGTAGCTGTTCCGCTAGGAAGACCAGTTTCTGTAAAAGTTCTAAATGCTACAGATTGTTTATTGCCAATATTTGCCCACATCCCAAATTCTTCGTTGCCCTGATCAAAATTCCCTCCACCATCAGTAAAAGTAGCATCATAATTAGCCATCCTTTGCGGGTAGTTAACAGTCGTTTGCGCTCCTAAATAAAAAGTTGAAGCCATAAGTAGGATAATGTAAATTTTTCTCATGATTTTAAAGATTTAGTTGATAATTAATTTTTTAGTATTAGTAATATCAAGATTGTTTAATTTTAAGAGATAAATTCCTTTTGATATTTTTGAGATGTCAAAAGGATGTCCAATTTTAAAATTATCTTTAAATGTTTTAATGAGTTTACCTGTTATGTCATAAATCAATACTTCTTCTAAAGGCTTATTTACTTGAAAAGAAGTTGAAGTAGGATTCGGGTATACTATAGCATCTAATAGGTTTTTATAATTCTTAGTAGATAATGTTGAGGCTTGATTTCCATAGATTTTAAATTGACCAGCTTCAATACTAATTGGTGCCGTTGTACTTGTAACATCTAAAGAGGTATTTCCAGTCACATCCATCAAATCATACCATGTTCCGGTATAAGGGAAATCTGGTGTAACATTTTGTGTTGTTACATTAAAGTTAGCTAGAATCACTACATTTTTAAGTTGAGTAGAGGGTAAAGCATCATCCCAAATATAAATTCTAGGTAGTGAAGTCCCTGAGTCAATTGAGTAATTACCCTCAAAAACATCTTCATTAATTTTAAGTTCGTTTAGCCTTGCCCAGTCATTATAAATTTGATTTCTTGAGGCATTAGCTAACCAATTGTTTGTCCACTGAGGTTGTGGTTTGGTATCTAATTTACAATCGCCATCGGCACCGCCCGGCTCATTTACAGATCCAATACTACACGTAAAAATGGAATTTTCCATACCAAGCTCGCCGAAATGCCAAATCATTTTTGGACCTGGTATCGTAAGAGACACTGCGCCTAGTGCAGACATTCTAGATAGAGCTATATCTAAATTTTTAACATTATGTGAAGCATTAGAGGTGTTACCAAATTGTAAGTTTTTATACATTAAACGTTCTTCATCATGACTTTCTGCATAGCCAACTAGTCTTGGCATGCTGAATCCTCTACTGTTGTGGCCCATTCCGTTAATATTTTTGTCTCCATTTTGTCCCAAAGTTAGTTCATTATATGCATCCGTATTCTTTCCCCAGAGCATAATTCCTTTACCTTCTTCAACTCTATAGTTTGCCCATTCTGTTTCCTCTGTATTAGTTCCTAAATGCTCAAAAATCACATAATGATCTGGGTCTAAACTCCATGAGTAATCTGCATATTGTTTTAGAATTGAAACTCTATCGGCCTGATAGTTGTTGGTGCAACCCTGATCTGAAGCAGTACAGTTTTGTGTAAAGCCTTTGGTTAAATCCCAACGGAAACCATCAATATTAAAGTCTTCAATCCAATGTTTAATAACACGTTGAACATAGTCCTGAGTTCTTGGATTTGAATGATCAAAATCGGATCCTACACTATAACTATGCTTTGCCACTTCATTAAAATACGGATTGTCAGAATTTGGCTCTCCCCAACCATCATTATCTGGGTCGTTCATCCACATTCGAACCATTGGGCTTCTTCCGAATGCGTGATTTAAAGCCACATCTAAAATGACTGCAATACCATTTTGATGACATACATCTATTAATTCACGAAATTTATCTTCAGTGCCGTAAAACTTATCTAGCGCCATATGAAATGCGGTATTATAACCCCAGCTTTCATTGCCTTCAAACTCCATGACCGGCATGAGTTCAATAGCATTAATATTTAAATTTTTAAAGTAATCTATTTTATCAATGAGATCTTGAAAATTTCTATTGACATCAAAATCTCTAACTAAAACTTCGTAAATAACTAAATCTTCTTTTTTTGGCTTATCAAAATTAGTGACTTGCCAATCGTATGCTGTTTGTCCGGTTTGTAAAACAGTAACTTCGCGTTCTTGTTCTGCTGGAAAAGTAGGTAAATTTGGATACGAAGTTGTAGGGATATAGGGGTCGTCAAAAGGAGATAGGATTAAAGTTGAATAAGGATCTGCTATTTTAACTAAAGAAGGAGAATTGGGAGTCGGAGTTTTATCGACCACCCAATATTGATAGGTTTCAATTTGACCAGAAGTTAATCCTGATAATTTTATCCAAAATTTATTATTTCTTGTTGGATCTTTTTTCATTGCATAAGTAGCATCGGGTTGCCAATTATTAAAACTACCTGCTAAATACACAAAATCTTTGCCTGTTGCATATAACACTAAAACAGCTTCTGTCGCACTTAAATAAGTGATTCCATCTTGATAGGTTACGGGCATAATATCAATGTTAGAACCTGGATCTATAAGTGCTGAAAATTGTTTTACTATTGTTGTTGAAGCCAAAGTAACTTCCAGTTCATAACTTTGATTGTTTGTAATGTTGGTGTGAGTAAAAGCGTAAGATGATGTATTGGATTGTGTATTTAAAATGCTCCCATTGGCTTTTAAAATATAACTAGCATTTCCACCAATATTGGTAGCGCTAATACTTAAATTATCGGCTGAATTAAGTAGGGTAGTGGAATTTTGAAGCGGCGCACTTAAACTGACTTGAAACGTGCCAACGTCAAAAAAGAAATCGGCACAACCACTGGCTTTTAACTCTTGTGTTCCATCTGCATTTCTAAAAACCATTCCCATTCGGATTGCATTATCTGCCTGAACGGTTGTTAAGCCGAAATACGTTTTAGGAGTAAGGGTAATACTCCAGTTATTTCCACTTGTATTTGTCATTTCTCCAACACCATCATCCATTCCCCAATTTCCGACAACATTATATCCCCAAGGGTCGGAGTCATTACCAATCCCTGAGTGCATATAAACTTTAGTTGGATTACTTAAACCATTACAATCTGTAGAACTACTACTGATATTTACAGAAATAGTAATAGATTGATTTACTTCAAATGGATTTGGAGTTATGGATACTTGACCATAACTAATTCTAGTCATTAAAAAGAAGCATAAAATAAAGTAGGTTTTTTTCATTGGATTAAAATTTAAAAAGGGGCTGATCTTATATTATTAAAATCAGCCCCTTTTGTATTTAATGGTTAATTAACTTGATTCAACTCATATGTACCCATTGCTAAATCTAACTTAACTCTATAATTTCCAGCAGTAACAGCAATATTATCTCCCCCTGCATCTAGAGTGCCATCAGCACCGGTATCTCCAAAATCAGAATTCCAAGCATCATTGACACGAAATTTAATTTCACCATCAATTAACATGACTATATCACCCACCCAAACGTCATTACTTAATGGAGTTAAGGTAAAGTCTTGGGTTGCTCCCCAATCATTGTATCCAGAACCAACAACACCATATAGGTCTGCTACTTCGATAGTATATGCATTCATGTTGAAATCTAAGGTAATGGTATAATGCCCAGCAGTTACAGCGATATTGTCTCCTCCAGCATCTAGAGTACCATCAGCACCTGTGTCTCCGAAATCAGAGTCCCATGCATTGTTTTGTCTAAATTTAATTTCACCATCAACTAATCTTACGCCTACTTTAAAAGTATCTGTGGTATAATCATAATAAAATTTAGCATCAGGAGAAGCCCCCCAATCGTTATAACCAGAGCCTACAACTCCCCAAGAAAAAGCGTCTATTGTGTAGGTGTTATCGTTTAGGTTCATAGTGATTTTGTAAGTGCCTCCCTCAGTAATAGCAATATTGTCCCCACCAGCATCTAAAGTGCCGTCTGCGCCTGAATCACCAAAATCATTGTCCCATGCATTATTTTCTCTAAACTTTATTTCTCCAGGTACAAGAGTGACATAAGCCACAAAAACATCTGTCTGGTCTGTAGTGTAAAATTGACCATCCGCAAATGCTCCCCAATTGTTATATCCAGAACCAACAACGCCCCAAGTAGCAACTTCAATTCCACTGCCACCAGTTACAGTTTCTGGTAATATTATATTCAGCTCTTGAATCTCAGAAAAAGTTTCTAGACCGTCATCTGTTCCTACAAATGCTTTTATTCTAAAGTAAAGTTTCCCTGTGTTAAGGTTTTCTGTTTCCGGGTCATTATCTAGACCAGCTTCTTCTGCCAAAGCTAACATTTGCCCAATAGTAATAGCTAATTCATTTCCATCAGTGGAACTAATATCCATAGCATCTGAAAAGTCGCCTAATATTGAGTTTTGTAATACATAGGTAATATTTGTTGGAACATCAAAATCAGCACTATTCCATGTAAAACGCTCCCCTAAATTAGAAGATGCTGTAACAGTTAGTACATATTCATCTAAAAAAGAATTAGAGAAACTGATTCCCTCTACGGGCTCTTGAGCCGTAAATACTAGATCATCTTGTTGATCACATGAATTAAAGCTTATTAAGGCTATAATTAAAAGAGATAAAATTTTAATATAATTTTTCATAATTTTAATATTTAGTTTTTTAAAATCCTGGGTTTTGAGTTAGATTGGGGTTAGCTTGAAGAGCTGATGATGGAATAGGGTAGAGATCATAATAGTCTGGAATTGAAGTGCCATTTACTACGCCACCTTTCCAAGGCCATAAATATGAACCTCCTGTGAAGATTCCAAACCGTATTAAATCAGTTCTTCGATGTCCTTCTAAGTTTAATTCTCTAGCACGTTCATCAATTATAAATTGTAGTGTTAAGTCTGCTTGAGTGACACTACTTGCGTTTGATCGATTCCGAACAGCATTTACATACTGAACAGCGGTTCCCATATCTGTTCCTGCGGCACCTCTTACAGCACATTCTGAGTATATTAAATAAGCATCAGCTAGTCTAAACAACGGAAAGTCTGTTGGAGAAAAACTAGAGGGTAATGATGTTCCAGAAAAATTTGTATTTCTAAACTTAACAACTGGATAACCGTCAGTCCATTCTTTATAATCTGCCATTTCATAATTATGACCTGTAGTCCAAAACAAACTAGCTCTAGTATCTGTTGAGGTGCCTAAGTCTCCAAATAGACTATACCATGCTTTTGATGATCTATGTCCTCCCCATCCTTCAGTAGCTCCAAATTGAGCTAAAGGAGTTGTATCCGAATTCAGGCTTCCATTTACAATGTAAGTAGTGTTGCCATAACTTTGACTCACTTGAGCGTCAGCTATTAAAGGAAAAATTATTTCATTTGATGTATCATTATCAGCAGAAAAAATACTTACAAAATCTGTGGCTAAGGAATATGGCCCTTCTAAAATAACTTTACTAACGTAAGTTGCAGCATCACTATATCTTGGTGATCCAGTATACACTTCAGCATTTAAGTATAATTTTGCTAGAAGCATTTGTGCTGCACCTTTTGTTGCTCTTCCATAAGTGTTTGAAGATAGTAATAGTGGCTCGATAGCAATAAGCTCAGATTCTACAAAGTTAAATAATTCTTCTCTTGAGGCTTCTGGGAGCGGTTCAGATTGACCAAAATTTTCTTCGGTGGCTAATACGCCTTTTCCAAAAACATCTATTAAATAGAAATTTGCTAAAGCTCTTAAAAAACGAACTTCTGATATGATAGCTTCTTTGTTTTCTACATCTACATTTGGCAGTATTGATAGTAAGTTGTTACACTGCGGAATAGTAAAAAATATTCTATTATATAGATATCTAAAGAATTTGTTTTCTGGTGTCCAATCGCTAGTGGTAGTTAGTTGATCTAAACCATTATCACCCCAACGATTTTTCATAGCATCAGCAGCAAAATCCTGAAGGTTAACAATACCTCTTAAAAAAGGTGATTCTCCAGCATCATCACTGATGTCTGAACTACCAGGGCCATCTGCACCAGATAGTGCAAAAGAGCCATAAAGTCTTGATAAAATACCTTCTACGGCATTTGGGTCTTGAGCTAAAAGCTCTTTTAATGACAATTCTATTAAGGGTTCAGTATTTAAGTCATCTGTACAGCTAATAGTCGTTGCGCAAACAACAACTAATCCTAATAGGAATTTTGATATGTTTGTTTTCATAGTTTTCATAGTTTAAAAATCAATAGTTACACCAAAATTATATACGGTAGCTCTAGGATAAAAATTAGTATCTATCCCTGTAAAGTTTTCAGGATCTTGACCAGAATAATTTGTAATTAAGAACGGGTTATTTACTGCGCCGTAAATTTTAACAGATACATTTTTTAGCAAGTTATTTAGCGTATGGCCTAAAACAATATTTTCACATCTTAAAAATGAAGCGCCTTCTAAAAAATAATCAGAATACTGAACAGGATCTAAAATATCCGTAAATGCAGGATTAGCTCCTCCATTAAAAAAGTTTAAGGAATTAATAAAAAATGTACCATCAAGCGATTTAGCATTGTCTATAGCTCCATGTGTGAGTTGTCTTGAGTTGTAGATTTCACCATCTAACTGACCTCTAAAACTGGCACTTAAATCCCAGTTTTTATAGTTCATATTAAATCCAAAACCAAACGTCCAATTAGGCTGAATGGCTCTGTAGTATCGATCTGCTTCAGTAATTTTACCATCATCATTAAGGTCTACAAATGATCCGAGTATAGGGTCACCATCAACATCATATACTTGTTTAAGCACCCAAGCTGAACCTGCTTGTTCTCCTAAGGCATGCCTTAGTAAAAAATTACCTGTACCTATTGGTAAACCTCCATTTGGAGCATTAATTTGCTCAACACCCTTCAGATCAGTAACTTCAGTAAAATTATAGGATAAGTTTCCGTTTAATGATAGGTTGAAATTTTCATTTTCTATAGGATTTAAATTTAAGCTTAATTCAAAACCTTTACTTTCAGTAGAGCCTACATTTTGAATAACTTGGTCACTTAAAGCTTGCCCTGGAGGTACACCTGTTAGTACAAGTAAATCAGTTGTTTCTCTTTTGTAAATATCAAAAGATCCAGATAAGAAGTTATTGCTAAAGAAATCAAAATCAACACCTAAATTATACGTCGTTGTTTTTTCCCAAGTTAAATCTGGGTTAAATTCTTTAGCATTGTATAAATTAACGCCTGATATGTATTGACTTTCAGGAGATCCAATCTCAAATAATGGTATAGACGGATAAAAACCTACTTGGCCAGAGATATCTTGCTGTCCCGTTTCACCCCACCCTACACGTACTTTAAAATCATTAATAAAATTAACATCTTTTAAAAAGCTTTCTTCTTTAACTTTCCATGCTAAGGCAGCTGACGGGAAATACCCCCAGCGATTTTCTTCAGTAAAGAACGAAGATCCATCCGCTCTAAAAGACGCTGTTAATAAATATTTATCAGCTAAATTAATGTTAGCTCTACTAAAGAAAGATTGTAGATTTAATTCATTAAAAAATCTATTATTAGGGTTTAAAGGATCAATATTAGGAATTCTAGCACCAGTTACTGGGTCATTTTGAAATTCATCTTTATTACCATCATTTTTAAAATTTTGGTAGGAGTAACCTGCTTGTACATCAAAATTATGAATAAATAAATTGTCAAATTCTTTGCGATATGCCAAGTAAGATTCTGCCGTTACATTTGTAATATGTTGTCGTTCACCATAGCTTTTTCCCGGATTGAATATGTATGTGCCAGCAGGAGCATCGGTGTCTGGAACTAATGTATAAGAGTTTACTGAATTTTCTGAAAACCTTTCTTCTATGTCTGCCCTAGAAGCTTCTAACCCAAGGTTAATCACAGCGCGTAATTCTGGTAAAAAATGAAATTTATAATCTAATTCAAGATTACCTAATAAACGCCTTACCTTTTCAGGACGTTGTCTTTGTAGTAATACAGCTAATGGATTACTCGATCCTGCTTTTGCACTTGGTGCATTTATAAATGTGGATTGTTGTATTTGTTGATAAAATCCGCCAAAAATAGAATTGGCATCATAAATAGGTTTTGTTGGATCCATAGAGACAGCTCCGCCTAAAGCACCGCCTTCATCTACAGCATTTTTGTCAACTAAAGTTCCTTTAGCATTAAAGTCTATCTTTAAATGGTCATCATAAAACTTAGGACTTACCCTTATAGATGCAGTTACCCTTTCATAATCGTTAGTTTTTACAACGCCTTCAGTTTCATTATACCCTATAGAAGCTCTTAAAGGAATTTTATCAAATAGAAAAGCTCTTGCACCAAAATTATAATCATTAGAAACTGCTGTTCTATAAATAGCGTCTTGCCAATTTGTATTAAAAACAGCTCTGTCTCCCGCTGGTGTACTAAAAACGCTAAAAGGTTCACCAGTATCAACAGAACCAAGAGGAACACCAATAGCTCCTATATCGTCTGGAAAATAAAAATTTGCAAATCGTAAAAACTCATTGCCATTCATTACTGGAATTTGATTGCTTGAACTTATGCTACTAATAGATGTTCTTGTTGAAAAATTAAATTTTGCTTCACCAGAAGTTCCTTTTTTTGTTGTGATAATAAGTACTCCGTTTGAGGCTCTGGAACCATAGATGGCTGTTGCGGAAGCATCCTTTAAAACACTAAAACTTTCAATATCATTAGGATTTATAAGACTTAACGGGTTTCCTACACCAGCAACACCACTGTTGTCTAAAGGCACGCCATCTATAACTATTAAAGGAGAATTGTTCCCTGAAAGAGATGAACCTCCTCTAATTCTAATGTTAGGGGCAGCATCTGGTTGTCCACCGGCATTTGTTATTCTTACTCCAGCAACTTTACCTTGTAGTAATTGGTCTGGAGATACCACAGCGCCTTTGTTAAAATCTTTAGAAGAAATCACAGCAACAGAACCTGTTAAATCTTCTTTTTTTACACTTCCATATCCAATAAGAATAACTTCATCCAGTACGGAATTATCATCGTATAATTGAATATCTAATCGTGTTTGACCAGAAAATAGTAGTTCTTGTGAAATAAACCCTACATAGGAAAATACGAGGATATCACCAGAACTGACGGTCATTTGAAAATTTCCATCAAAATCGGTAGTGGTTCCTGTGCTTGTGTTTTTTATAATCACATTGACTCCAGGCAGCGGCAATCCACTAGCTTGTTCGCTTACAGTACCTGAAATTTTTGATTGTGCCAACGCTAGCGAAGGCATCAAAAACAAAAGTGCCAGTAAGTTTTTTGTTATTGTTTTCATAAATACATTTTAGTTAATCCGTGTTAAATTAAGTTTTTATATTTTTACTTTTCAAGGCTAATGTATAAGATTTATGTGTTCAAAAAAAAAGTGAACCTCAACTATTACGTTTTCGTGTTGACAACTTTATCAAATAATTCTCAGTTCAAGCCTAAAATTGAAATAATACTATAAAATTTAGGGTTAAATTTTATTAATTTAGCATTATGAGAAAGAAAACAACGATTAAGGAATTGGCACGAGAATTGGGTGTTTCCATTTCTACAGTATCTAAAGCCTTAAATGATAGCCCTGAAATAAGCAAAGACACTATCGAAAAAGTAAAAGCATTTGCTAAACTTTTGCATTATCGACCCAATAATATTGCCCTTAGTCTTAAAAATAAGCGAACCAAAACAATTGGCATTATCATTCCCGAAATCGTACATCATTTTTTTACTAAAGTAATTAAAGGGGTAGAGCTCTATGCCAATTCGAAAGGCTATAATGTTATTGTGGGGCTTTCCAATGAGTCGTTTGATAAAGAGGTCGTCAATATGGAAATGCTGGCCAATGGTAGTATCGACGGTTTTGTGATTTCCATCTCTCGAGAAACTTTACAACAGCAAGACTATCATCATTTTAATGAAACCATAAACGAAGGGATCCCAGTGGTCATGTTCGACAGAGTTGTGAATGAAATTGAGTGTGATAAAGTTATTGTAGATGATATGAGCGGTGCCAAAGAAGCCGTTGAAAAATTAATATCCAAAGGGTGTAAACAAATAGGTTTAATTACAACCAAAGATTATATAAGTGTAGGGCGTTTGAGATCATTAGGCTATATGAATGCCTTAAAAATGCATGGTGTAATTCCTAATTCTGAATTAATATTAAAGATAAATGATGATTTAGTCTCAGAAGATCATTTGGATGTTTTAGAAGATGAAATCACACATCTATTCAAAGAAAACCCAACGATTGATGGTATTTTTGCGGTCAACGAATTATACGCTGTTACAGCAATGAAAGTCGCTAGAAAATTAAATATTAGCATACCAGAACAATTACAAGTTATTGGTTTTACGGATGGCGTTTTATCCAAACATGCTTGGCCATCCCTATCTACCGTAAGTCAGCATGGAGAAGAAATGGGACAACAATCGGCAGAATTACTTATCCGTCGAATTGAGGCATCAAACGACTTAGAATCAGAGAATTATAAAACAATAATTATCCCAACAAAACTTATCGAAAGAAAATCTACTCTTTAAAAAACTTGTTTGTTTTATAAAAGTTTATATATTTGAGGCATCGAAACTTATATTTTTACTTTTCACAATAAGTTTTGATAAACTACAAAAACGTTTGTCAAAATAGTATTCATTATTTAATATACTATTATGAAAAAACGCATGCTTGGATTTTGGAGCATCTGGAATATGAGTTTCGGATTTCTTGGAATTCAATTTGGATTTGCTTTGCAAGGAGGCTTTATGTCTCGAATTTTTCAAACCTTAGGCGCTGATAAGGATGCCATTCCACTTTTATGGATTGCTGCCCCATTGACAGGTTTGCTTGTTCAGCCCATTATAGGCTATTTGAGTGATCGTACTTGGCACCCTACTTTGGGACGGCGAAAACCTTACTTTTTAATAGGTGCTATTTTAAGTTCAGCAGTTCTGTTTTTTGTACCGCATTCTCCAGTACTATGGATGGCTGTCGGGTTTTTATGGATTTTGGATGCGTCCATTAATATTTCAATGGAACCTTTTAGAGCTTTAGTTGCCGATAAACTTCCTGAATCGCAACGTTCCTATGGATTTGTAGTACAAACCTTAATTATTGGAATTGGTACTTGGATTGCCAGCAACCTTCCTTGGATGGTCTCTCAATTAGGGGTTTCAAACTCAGCAGTATCGGGTGTTGTCCCGATGTCAGTAAAAGTAGCCTTTGCTATTGGTGCTTTTGTGTTTTTATTTAGTGTACTTTTTACAATATTTACAACTTCAGAATATCCTCCTGAGGATATGGAAGCATTTGAAAAAGAAAAAGCTCAAAAAAGTAGATTTGTTAAAGATATTTTAGAAAACATCGGAAAAATGCCACTGACTATGAAACAATTGGGAGTCATTCAGTTTTTCTCTTGGTTTGCATTTTTTTCCATGTGGAGTCTGGCAAACCCCGCATTAACCGAACACGTTTTTAAGACTCCAGTGCCATCCGAAGTAAATTACGACATGTTAACTCCAGAAGGGTTGCAAGCTTTTGATATCGCAAACACTGCTTTTCAAGAATCTTCAAATTCTGTAGGTTCTGCGATGGGTATTTATGGATTAGCTTCCATGGCATTTGCATTGTTGCTTACTTTTTATACGTCCAAAAAAACAATTAACAGAAAATATGTACACATGATTTCTTTGATTTTAGGAGGCATTGGATTTTTATCAATGTTTTATGCGACCCCAGAAAGTTTAAAATATTGTTTTGTCCTTATAGGAATCGCCTGGGGAAGTATTTTATCAATGCCCTATGCGATGCTTTCAAGTGCTGTAGACCCCTCAAAAATGGGTATGTTTATGGGGATTTTTAATATGTTTATTGTCATTCCTCAAATTATTGCAGCCTTAGGGTTTATCATTTTTTTATCTAACTTACTAGGTCCTGAGTCGATAAATGCCATGCTAATTGCTGGAATTAGTTTAATCGTCGCAGGTCTATGTAATTTCTTAATTACCGATAAAGCAGCCATACGATATCAATCAGAATAATTTTAATTAAATGAATAAAAAGTGTTTCATATTTGACCTTGATGGGGTAATTGTTGATACTGCAAAGTATCATTTTTTGGCATGGAAAAACCTAGCGAACAGCATTGGGATTGATTTTTCTCATACACAAAACGAACAACTAAAGGGAGTAAGTCGAAAACAATCCTTAGAGAAAATTTTAGCTTGGGGCAACAAAACATTATCAGATATTGATTTTCAAGATTTAATGCATACAAAAAACTCGGAGTATCTAAATTATATAGCAACTATGGATTGTTCTGAATTACTCCCAGAGGTCGATAGCACCATTCATTACCTTAAAAAAAGGAATCAATATGTGACTCTTGGATCTGCTAGTAAAAATGCCCGACCTATTCTTGAGAAAATAAATTTAATTCAATTCTTCGACATTATTGTAGATGGTAATGATGTCATCGAAGCTAAACCTAATCCAGAAGTGTTTTTAAAGGCTGCTAAACTTACAAATACTACCCCCAACCATTGCATTGTATTTGAAGATTCAGTAGCAGGTATTCAAGCCGCCAATACTGCGGGTATGATTAGTATAGGAATCGGAAACAAAACGATATTAAGTCAAGCAGTCTATAATTTTACAAATTTCACAGAACTACCAAATTCTTTTTTAGAAGAATTAATTAAAAATTAAAATATAAAATGAATCAAGATTATATAATAGCAGACCCTTGGTCTCTCATTGAAGAAGGATTCAACCCTAAACGTGTTGAATCTTCTGAAAGCCTTTTCAGTATAGGAAATGGCGCTTCAGGTCAACGTGCTAATTTTGAAGAACAGTATTCAGGCAATTCTTTTCAAGGAAGTTATATAGCAGGCGTTTATTATCCTGATAAAACCAAAGTAGGTTGGTGGAAAAATGGCTATCCAGAATACTTTGCAAAAGTCTTAAATGCGCCTAGTTGGATTGGAATTAATGTTCGTATAAATAATGAAATGTTGGACTTACATTCTTGTGTGTCTGTCTCTGAGTTTAGACGAGAATTAAACATGAAAGAAGGGTGGTTATCAAGATCTTTTAAGGCTGTTTTAAATAATGGGATTGAAGTCTTTGTTTCAAGCTTGCGTTTTTTGAGTTTAGATTTAGATCAGCTTGGAGCCATTAGTTACAAAGTAACTCCTTTAAATTCAGCAGCCACGATCAGTTTTGAGCCATTTTTAGATGCGAGTATTAAAAATAAAGATAGTAATTGGGACGATCAATTTTGGAAAGTTACTAAGATTCATCGCAATTCGTCCCGCTCTTTTTTAGAAGCCAACACTATGAAAACAGCTTTTAAAACCTGTACGTTCATGCAATCCAAGTGCTTTTTAAATGAACAAGCAATAGTCCTTACTCCAGAATCTTTTCAAACAAATACTGTAATTACTGATAAATACACTCAAATCGTGGAGAAAGGTGCTGTTTTAGAAATTCAAAAATTTGGAGGTTACACCGTTGAGCGAACCCATGGTATCCATCTTGTTGAAGCGGCTAACAAGGTCTTAGATCAAGTAGAATCTAAAGGATTTGAATCCTTATTGACTAGCCAAAAACAGGCGTGGGATTCCATTTGGAATATGGCAGATATTTCGATTGAAGGTGATATAAAGGCGCAACAAGCCATACGATTTAATATTTTCCAATTGAACCAAACTTATTTAGGAACAGACCCGCAATTAAATATTGGACCTAAAGGGTTTACAGGCGAAAAATATGGCGGTAGTACCTATTGGGATACTGAAGCGTATTGCTTGCCATTTTATATGGCAACAAAAAAACAATCTGTTGCTAGAACATTATTAGAATACAGGTATAATCACCTAGATAAAGCGATTGAAAATGCTCAAAAACTCGGATTTTCTAATGGCGCTGCTCTATATCCCATGGTGACTATGAATGGAGAAGAATGCCACAACGAATGGGAAATTACATTTGAAGAAATTCATAGAAATGGTGCTATTGCTTTTGCGATTTTCAACTATCAACGCTATACAGGAGATTTTTCTTACACCCTCGAAAAAGGCGTTGAGGTCTTAATTGCTATTGCCAGATTTTGGACACAACGGTTTAATTATTCTTCAGATAAGGACAGTTATGTAATGCTTGGTGTGACAGGGCCTAATGAGTATGAAAACAATGTAAATAATAATTTTTACACCAATTATCTTGCTAAATGGTGTTTAGAATTCACGATAGAAACCCTTCATGAAATAGAATTGGAGCACCCTATAAAGTATCAACATATTCTTGACCTTACACGTATTTCAAGTGATGAAATCGAACAGATGTATCAAATTTCTACTAATATTTATCTGCCCTTTTCTAAAAAATACAATGTGTATTTACAACAAGATGGGTTTTTAGATAAAGAACTTATACCAGTAAATGATCTAGATGTCAATGAGCGTCCAATCAATCAAAAATGGTCTTGGGATCGCATCTTAAGATCTCCATACATCAAACAAGCAGATACCCTTCAAACGTTTTACTTTTTTGAAAACCATTTTACACCTAAACAATTACATCAACATTTTGACTTTTACGAACCTTTAACCGTTCATGAAAGCTCACTATCCCCTTGTGTACATAGTATTCTGGCAGCAAAACTGGGACGAATGGGACAAGCCTATCAGTTTTACTTACAAACATCCCGCTTAGATTTAGATGATTATAATCAGGAAGTTCATGAAGGATTGCACATCACTTCTATGGCTGGAACTTGGATGAGTATTGTAGAAGGTTTTGGAGGTATGCGTATCCAAAACGATAAGTTGTCGTTTAGCCCTCAAATTCCAAAACAATGGGAGGCGTATTCATTTAAAGTGAATTTCAGAGCTCATGTAGTCAAAGTGAATGTTACACACTTTCAAACTACTTTTGAGCTTGAAGGCAGTAAAGCTTTGGACATAATTGTCAATGATCATCCTTTAACGATCAGTCCAAAAATTTTAGTAGCTGTTTAAAAACACAAGTATGAGAAAAATAGTGAAAATTTGTTTGTTGTGTAGTGTTATTTTTAACACCTCATGTTTAAACTCAGAATCAGCCAAAGCAACGAGTTTGTCTTCAAATGCTATAGTTCACAATGCCATTAATCGTGTTGAACCTCCAAATTGGTGGGTCAACTTTAAGTCTGAAAATTTACAATTATTAATAAATCATCCAAATATTTCTGAAGCGACCCCAAAACTTTCCTACAAAGGAGTATCAGTAAGTAAAGTCCATAAAGCTGACAGTCCTAATTATTTATTTGTGGATTTAATTATTGATAAATCTGCTGCTCCTGGAATTTTTGATATTGTTTTTGAACAATCAAATAATGAAAATTTGATTCAAAGCTATGAACTTAAAGAGAGGACTAAAGCGGCAACTGATTATGTTGGTTTTGACAGTTCGGATGTTATTTATTTAATTACCCCCGATCGGTTTGCAAATGGAGATCCTTCAAATGATATCGTTGAAGGTTTAAAGCAAACCACTATTGATAGGTCTGAAGGCTACGAAAGACATGGTGGAGATCTAAGAGGAATGATTAATAGTATTGATTACATTCATAGTTTAGGTTATACAGCAGTTTGGCCAACACCAGTTTTAATAAATGATATGCCTCAAGGTTCGTATCATGGCTATGCAATAACGGATTATCATAAAGTCGATCCACGTATTGGTACCCTTGATGATTACAAAGAATTTTCTTTAAAATTAAAAGAAAAGGATATGAAATTAATCATGGATCAAGTGGCTAATCATTGTGGTTTAGAACATTGGTGGATGAAAGATTTACCATTTAAAGATTGGGTGAATAATCAAAAAAACTACGAAGATAATATTGAAAATTGGAATTGGGAGGTTACAACTTATTCTAATCATAGACGCACTACAAATCAAGACTTATATGCTTCAAATGTAGATCGTAATGGAAACACAGATGGATGGTTTGTAGAAGGAATGCCAGATTTAAACCAACGCAATCCATTTATGGCAAATTACATTATTCAGAATAGTATTTGGTGGATAGAAACACTCCAATTAGGTGGGGTTCGTCAGGATACGTACCCTTATTCTGATAAAGAATTTATGGCAAATTGGGCAGGTGCTATTATGAATGAATACCCTAATTTTTCTATAGTAGGTGAGGAATGGAGCTATAATCCGCTTTTGATTGGGTATTGGCAAACTGGTAACCAAAATAAAGATGGTTATGAGTCAAACTTAAAATCTACTATGGATTTTCCAATGACAAAAGCGATTAAAGATGGTATAAACGAAAAGGAATCTTGGGATAAAGGTTTAGTAAAATTGTATGAAGGTTTAGCCAATGATTTTAGCTATGCTAATCCGAGTGATATTGTAATTTTTATGAGTAATCACGATAAGAGTAGAGTGTATACTGAGTTTGGAGAGGATGCTGTTAAAACTAAAATGGCATTGAGTTATATGTTAATGCTACCAAGAATACCTCAGATTTATTATGGCACAGAAATATTGATGGATGATACCGCAAATCCTGGTGATCATGGACTAATTAGAACTGATTTCCCAGGGGGTTGGCAAGGAGATACCACCAACGCTTTTACCGGTAATGGCTTGTCTGATTCTCAAAAAGACATGCAATTATATCTAAAAACACTGCTTAATTATCGTAAAAACAGCCTCGCAATTCACAAAGGAAAAACAACACATTTCGCCCCATTTATGGGAACTTATTTTTTGTTTAGAACCTTTGAAGATGAAACAGTCGTCATAATTATCAATAAAAACGAATCACCAATTACTATCGATTTAAAACGGTATTCAGAAATGGGTTTGAATGGAACAACTTTAAGAAATGTTATAAACGATGATTTGATCAAATGGGACAATGAAATTCAGTTGACTTCCAAAGGCTGCTTAGTACTGACCACTAAAAAAACTAACGAATGAAACTATCAATATTCTCTTTAGGCTTACTGTTTTTTATGTGTAGTCAACACAGTACAGTCATGAGTCAGTCCAAAGATTCCATTACAATTCGGGTAGTGGAACCTTCTAATACAGTTGTTGGGTATTTACATAGAATTAAAAAATTTCCATCCAAATTAATCACTCCAAGAACAGTAGATGTATGGTTGCCCGATTCGTATACTTCTCAGAAAAAATATGCAGTTCTTTATATGAATGATGGGCAGATGCTGTTTGATGCCACAAAAACTTGGAATCAACAAGAGTGGGGTGTTGATGAGCATTTGGATCAACTCTTAAAAAATAATTCCACTAAGGAAACAATTGTGGTGGGTATTTGGAATGTAGGATTTGAAAGAAATAGCAACTATTTCCCCCAAAAAGTTTATAATAAATTAGCGGATGATGATGTTAAAGCTTTAGAAAAAATGCTCAATAAAAAGGGGGATTCCAAAAAAATAACTTCAGATAATTACTTGAAATTTTTAGTGGAAGAATTAAAGCCTTTTATCGATAAAAATTATGCAACTCTTTCAGATTATAAAAACACTTCAATAATGGGATCCAGTCGTGGCGGATTAATATCCATGTATGCCCTTTGTGAATATCCTCAAGTTTTTGGGGCTGCAGCTTGTTTGTCAACCCATTGGATTGGAACCTATACAAATGT
>Ga0209533_1001716_pt1 | contig 20456 bp, 19 predicted proteins | sample COG_04_FD_184748 | JGI IMG/M metagenome (GOLD analysis project Ga0209533, IMG submission 184748) | Pelagic Microbial community sample from North Sea - COGITO 998_met_04 (SPAdes) (version 2) | ecosystem: Environmental > Aquatic > Marine > Neritic zone/Coastal water | place: Helgoland, sampling...
GATGCTAAAGCTTTAGTTGATGAAGCTGCTGCCGCTGCTGAAAAAGAAGCTGCCGCTGCTGCCGAAGCTCCTGCTGTTGAAGAAGCTAAAGAAGAAGTAGCTGAAGAGGCTGCTCCTGCTGAAGAAGCTCCTGCTGCTGATGCAACTGAAGAGACTCCAGAAGCATAATTTATTGCATCGATGACCAAAGAAGAATGTTTCTATCTCGGTACCATCGTTTCAAAATTCAGTTATAAAGGAGAAATTCTAGCTAAACTAGATACCGATACTCCTCAAGATTATATCAATTTGGAATCAGTTTTTGTCTTACAAGGCAACAAACTGGTTCCTTTTTTTATTGATAATGCCCAACTCCAAAAATCAAGCTTACTACGGATTCGTTTCGAAGATATTGTAACAGAAGCCGATGCAGATTTGCTGATGAAGAAAGAGTTGTATCTTCCTTTAAGTTTCCTTCCTGAATTAGAGGACAGTCAATTTTATTATCATGAAGTTATTGGTTTTACGGTTAAAGAGCAATCGGGTAAAAAGATTGGAATACTGCAATCGGTAAATGATCAAACACCTCAGGCTTTGTTCGAGATTCTGGATAATAAGGAGCGCCTTATTCTAGTTCCTGTTCACGATGATTTTATTGCTAAAGTCGATAAACAATCTTCTGAGCTTACACTGAATTTGCCAGACGGATTATTGGATGTCTATCGCCCGTGAAAAATACACTCTTTCGGTTTAAGCAATTTCAAATTGACCAGTCGAAATCTGCAATGAAAATTGGCACCGATGGTGTTTTGCTTGGTGCTTGGACCTCTGTAAATAGGAAGCCCAAAATCATTTTAGATATTGGCTCTGGTACTGGGCTTGTCGCTCTAATGCTGGCACAAAGAACTATGAATTCTATCATCAAAGCAATAGAAATAGAAGAAGGTGCTGCTGTTGAAGCGGCTGCAAACTTTCAAAGTTCTCCTTGGTCAGATCGCTTAGAATTGATTCATGCAGACGTTTTGAGCTACACTCAAAAATCGAATGAAACCTTCGACCTGATTGTTTCGAATCCCCCTTTTTTCAAGACTCCTTTTAAAGTATCAGAAGATTCAAGAAGTACTGCTCGAGATAACAACCACCTTCGTTACGAAGATTTGTTTTCTTGTGTTGATCAACTATTAAATCCTACTGGAAGTTTTTCAATGGTCTGTCCTTTTGAATACCGAAAGATGCTTGTTGATCTTGGACTTGAGCATGAGCTACATTTAGTTCATGAGCTGCACGTAAAAGGTACATCAACGAGTTCTTTTAAAAGAATTTTGATGCGATTTGAAAAGACAAAATCTACTTTGCTGACCGAGGAATTGATTCTTGAAGAATCTCGTAATCAGCGTACACCGGAACATCAGCAACTGGTGCAAGATTTTTATCTCTAAAAATCAAACACAAATCCAAAAGAGGGGAAAGGAGTATTCCGTTCTTCTCGTTCAATCTTGACAAGTTCTTGAGGTGAAATCAGTACGCCTTCATCCGTTCTAGCCAAAGTATATTCGTCCGGTCGAGGGTTTTCTTGCGCTAAGAAATTTTGAATTTCGATATAGAAATTAAATGATAACTTTTCGAAATTCCATTTCTTATCCAAACGAAAATCACCTTGTTTGAAGGTTGAAAGTTTGTTTTCGCCCAAACGGCTATAGTCTATTATAATTTGCGGATAGGTTATTAAAGTTGCAGCTGTGTCTGTTGGTGCAAACGGTGTTGCTCCTGCATAACGGTAACGTAAACTAACCTCCCAGTTTTTTGGTAGTTTGTACCCTCCCGTAAATGTGAGTAAGTTTCCACTGTCCCAAACCGAAGGAAGTCTTATGTTGTTTATTCCTGAAAACTCACTGCTGAATAAAGTGTAGGCCAAAATTCCATAAAAGTTATTCGATAGCTTTTGTTGAAATAAAATTTCAATCCCTTTACTCTGTCCGCTACCAGTGTCAATTATTGCTTCATTTCCTAATACTTCAAAACCTGCTCCTTTATTGGCCAAGGATACACCGTCTAAAACAGATACTGGGTATTGACTGTAGTCTTTTCTAAAAGCTTCTACTGTAAAACGAGCGGAAGGACTTAGGTTGTATTCAACTCCAAAGACATAGTGGTCACTTTGTGTGTATCGATTGGATTTGTTGATGAACTCTCCACTGTTGTTTTGAAACCCTAACATGGTATAAGTTGGGATTTTGAAATAACGTCCCACAGAAGCATTTAGCTTCCAACTACTACTTTCATTGAGCATATACGAAGCCGAAAGCCTGGGTGATAGGTTATCAATTAGTGTTGATCCATTCGTAAAGCTATCTGCATCTGAACGCAGTCCTAGTGCTAAGCTTAGGCGGTTGTTTACAAACGAACGGCTCAGTTTTCCAAAGAAACCGTATTTAGCAAAATCAATAGCGGTTTCATAACCTAAACCGCCAACTATATCATCCGTATTATTGGTGTAAACGGATTGCTGAACGTTAAGTCCATAAGAGATTTTCCAGTCCTTTATATATTGGGTGGCATGGACTCTTAATTTAGTTTCTTGCTCTTTAGAATCATTTCTGAAAAGAACGCCTGTTTTGTTTTCGTTGTCTTGGTATTGACTAAAAATATTTTTCAGACGATTGGTGCTCAGTGTTGTATTTACTTGCCCTGTGCCGTCTTTGAATTTATGTTTCCAAGTAAGACCAAGGGTGATGGTTCTTTGTTCAATAATTGGAGCCGTTTCAAGAGCTGCTTGTTGTTCTACATCAAAATCATCAGGCGCAACGACCGAGAAATCATCGATAGATCCTAGACCGATAAAAGTCAAACTATTGCGCTCATCAATTTTATGATTTAATTTCCACTGATAATCCCAATAATCAGGTCGTATAGGAAGGCCTACTAAGGCAAATACAAATTGCAAATAACTTCTTCGTGCAGAAACCATTAGTGTTGTATTGGAGCGTTCTTTTCCTCGTTTGAACAGCGGGCCGTTGAAAGTTGCCCCAGCTTCACTTGCCCCAATTCGGACATTTCCTGAATATTTTTGATCGTTTCCTTCTCGTTGCTCAAAAGCAAGAACTCCCGACAAAGGGTTGTCGTATTCTGCACCAAATGCAGAGGAAGACAATGTTACTTCTCGTATAAAAGAAACGTTGAGCATTCCTACTGGTCCTCCAGCACTTCCTTGTGTACTAAAATGATTGATGTTTGGGATTTCAACTCCGTCTAAGTAATATACACTCTCGTTTGGAGCTCCACCACGAATAATAAAGTCATTTCTAAACCCACCAATTGAAGGCGAAATTCCAGGTAAACTCTGAGCTACTTTTGCGATATCATTATTTCCACCTGGATATGTTTCTATTTCAACAGCAGAAAAAGATTGTGTAGATAATGGTGTTTCTTTAGAGGTTCTAAAAGAACTCTTCGAGAGAATTATTTCATCCAAAGCTTCGGAAGCTTCGTTGAGTTTAAATAATAGAGATGGTGTTCCAACCGACTTTACAATTACATTATAAAGGGTTTGAGACTCATAACCTAAATATGTAGCTTGGATATTATATGATTTGGTGGGCACGTTTTCAAAAGTAAAATATCCATTTGCATCCGTAATAACACCAATGTTTGTTCCTTCAAGTATAACAGATGATCCTTCTAAAGGATATTGTGTTTTTAAATCAATAATTTGACCTGAAAATGTCCCGGTGTTTTGAGCAATAACATAGGTGGAAATTGTTAATAGAAGCAGGATTAGACGTTTTTGCATGGGAATTAATTTTTCTCAAAAGTAAGGTTTGGATTTTAAACTTAAAAGATTTTGTTTAACTTTTTTAAAATTAAAATAAACAAATTAATTTTTACGTTTTCTGTTTTTCTTTTTTGCTGCTTTGTTTTCTTTGTTAAGTTTTTCCACTTCCTTCTCTTTCTCTTGGAGATCGAATTCTTGTCTAAATAGTTCCAGTTCGTCTTTGCTTATTTGATCTTGATCTCCTGCCTGCAATCCAATATCTTCAATTCCGAAAGACCCTTTGTCCGTTTGTTTGCGCATAATTTCTTTGGAGGCTTTCAAGTTGTAGTATACTCCAGGATCGATCATTTTATTGGCAATGTAATTTTCTTTTTTCTTTTTATCCCAACGTACAAACATAAAACCACCTTCGTTTTTAGTGTCCAATTTTACTCGAAACACTTTAGCATTGTTTGGGAGTTTTTGATACACCTCTATGCTTTTGACAATGTAACCTGAGAGGTCTAAAAGTTCTTCAACAAACAATTTTTGACCTTCTAAGCTTTTGTCGTTTAGGGGAGATAAATATTCCTCTTCTTTATAAGTTTCGTATTCATCTTCATAAGAGTCGTCTTGAGCTAAACTTAAGTTGAAACAAAAAAACAGCAGGAAGAACAACGGTAGATATAAACTCTTAAATTGCATGGTTATGTTTTGACTTGTGTGTAAAATACAAGTAAAAGTAATAATGTCCCAGCGCATAAAGTAGAGGATTCCAAAAAAAAGTAATAATTTTCATTAAAATAAATTATTTCTATAGCTTTTATAACCGCACTTAAGCATAAGAAAATATATCCTAATATTAAATTCCGATTTTGGGGTGTTTTGTTTTTGGAGTAGATGATAAAACTTAGAACTCCTGTTAGGATCAAGGTAACCCCATAGAATAATATTGGAATTATAATTATTCCTGCGTAAGGTTTTATTATTACAATAATACTCAGGATAGTGATACTCATAACCAACAATGCAAAGATCCCTTCTTTTTTTTGAATTTGAGTTAACATCGTACCGACTAGTCTGCGTTGTAATAAAGCTGACATGGCTAAGAGATTTCCCCAATACGAAATGACTGCACTGAATGTTGTTGATGCATTCTCAGACAATAATAAGACGTCCCCAATCCAAGCCATAAACAAGATGTAAAAATACCCGTTTACTGCTCTTTTTTTTGAATTAGTTGCGAGTGCAAGGGAAGGAATCATACATACAACAGCAATTGATTGTATTCTAGGATAGTCAACCACTATACGGACTCATAATTAAAATATTCCCAACCCAAGAAAAAAACAAAGCCATCATATAAGCAGAATTCCTGTTTTTTCCAGAAAAATAGTAAAGACTTAAAATGGGGATAATAAGTGGTTTTGTGATTTGTTCTAGTGGGCTATCCAAGATTAATCCATAAAGATTAATAAGAGCAATAATCCAAAAGGAGGTAGACGCTGTATTTGAATAATGCTGAAAGAGCTGAATTCATGTGTTGGGGTTTAAGTATTTTTTTCTGAAGTAGTTACAGATTAAGAATTGGGCAGGGATATAGGTGGCCATAATCCAGAAGCCAAAAATGTTTTCTTGAAAATAAAAAGTATTGAATGCGATCATGCTATCAGAAACAATAAATAAGACAACTCCAAATAAAAGAGCTAGCGTTTTTGAACTTTTCTTTTTTCTCCACAGCAGCATGCTTACAGCGCCTATAGTCGCTAAAGTGAGTGCATATCCACTAACAGGAAAAGACAGCATCCCGAGTTTAGTACCTAATAAACTCATCGTACCAACAAAGTAGCTTCCAAACAAGATTAGCGGTAGAAGAATTTCTTTAGAGAGAAAGAGTTTTTTAAAAGGAAGTTGTATTTCTTTAACAATCAGGTATAAATAGCAAAGTTGTGCTCCCCAGAAAGAGAAGATTCCTAAGAGGAAAAACAAACGACTTTCACCCATCAAGAAAAGATCTCCTAACCAAGAACATCCGAGCGCAATTAAAAATAATTTCCCTGCTTGTTTGTTGTAATAGAAAACAGCTAATAATGGTATTATCAGTGGTTTTGTGTAGGTCGTCAAGAGTTCTTGATTTGTATACTGTCCAAAGACATGAAGAATGCCAATGATCCAGAAAAGGTAAGCTACTCTTTTCATTTAATTATATATTATAGTGTGCTTCGTCTAAAGTATGGAATTCTACTGAGACTAAAAAAGTTAGACCTTTTTAACTACAAAAGTAACAACACCCCAAATGATCAATTCGTTTTCTTCCGTTACGCGTATGGGTTTATATTTTGAATTTTCGGGCATCAAATAGATACATTCTTCTGCTACCTTTAAACGCTTAACGGTAAATTCACCATCAATAAAACAGACTGCGATATTGTTGTCTTGCGGCTCTTTACTGCGGTCAATAACTAGAAGATCACCATCATCTAATCCAGCCCCTTGCATAGACTCTCCTGCTACTCGAGCATAAAAAGTAGCCTCAGCATTTTTGACAACCTCCTGGTCAATACTGATTCGAAGTTCTTTAAAGTCATCTGCAGGCGAAGGGAAGCCAGCGGATACCCCATTTTGTGCTAGGGGCATCTCTTGAGATACCTCTGTATTTGGTTTAAAGAAAATGATGGCTTGCTGCGACGTTTGGTCTTTTTTCATAGGGTGATATTCGAATTGTTGTTGACAGTAAAAACTTCTGTAAGCTCTGTTGTGTAGCGCTTGGAAAGATGTTCTTGCCGCATATTCCAAGTCGAATTGAGGTCTTGATTCCCTAATTTGATTTTATGTGGTCCAAAGCGTAAATGTATTTTGTCAATAGCTTGCATCAACGGGTCGTGTTTGTTTAGGTCGGGTTGAAACAAGTTGAACTGTCGCTCTTTGGCAGGGACTAATCCCAGTAGAATTACGCCTGCTTTCTTGTAATCGATACCATCCTTAAAAATGCGTTTCAAACCAGTTACTGCGTGTTTGGAGATGGTGAGGCTAGAGTCAGTAGCGTATGGGAGGGTAATTACACAACTGTTGCGGTATTGTTTTTTATTTTTTTGATGTGAATTACTGCGAATGAACACAAGAACAGCGCTGCAACTTCCTTCTTGTTTTCGAAGCTTTTCTGCGCAGCTATTGGCATAAGTCGAAATGCGCTCTTCTAATTGATGAAATCGGGAAAGATTGTTTTTGAAACTTCGAGTAGTTGCAATGGATTTTTTAGCAGGAATAACATCCTCTAGTTTAATGTAAGGCAATCCGAGTAAATCTTTTTTTAAGCGTAGTTCCAGCACACTCATGTGTTTTTTAATCCATGAATCGGGAAGATTAGCAAAATCATACGCTGTTCGAATTCCTTGTGCTTCTAGCCTTTTGCTATGCTGCCTACCTATGCCCCAAATATCTTTTACGGCAGTCCATTTCAATGCTTTTATTCGTTTTTCGCAACTGTCAATTATATAAACTCCTTGTGTTCGGGACTCGAATTTTTTAGCAATCTTATTTGCAATTTTAGCCAACGCCTTAGTAGGAGCAAAGCCTACAGAAACAGGAATTCCTGTCCACTGACGCACCTGCTTTTTCATTTTGCGTCCTGTGGTTTCTAGGTCAAAATAATCAAAACCATCGAATTTCAAAAAGGCTTCATCAATACTGTAGATTTCGGAATCGGGTGTGTAGCTTTCTAGAATTTGCATAACGCGACTACTCATGTCACCATAAAGTGGGTAGTTCGAAGAAAACACTTTAATGTTCTGTCTTGCAAAAACCTCTTTGTATTTAAAAGCTGGAGCGCCCATAGGGATTCCCAATGCTTTTGCTTCATTACTTCGCGCAATAACACAGCCGTCATTATTGGATAAAATAACAACAGGTTTTCCTTCCCATTGAGGCTGAAAAACACGCTCACAAGAAGCATAAAAATTATTACAATCGATGAGTGCAAACATGCTGTCTAAAGTAACCAATTATGAAATGTGTTCTTTGGTTTTTAGAAAAGATATTTTTCTTTTTTGAAACACATTCTTAAGAAGTTGTTTTTCAGAATGAATTTGTTTCTCATGGTAAAAACTACAAATGTCATAAAATGGAGTGTAATTGTGTTAAAACTCACTTTTTTTTAAGTCAAAGACATAGCAAGCTTAGGCTAAAAGTTGTAATTTCGTAGATGAATTTTTAGACAAGCATCCATATAATGGACAAGTATTCTTTTTTAAATGCAGCTCATACGGGCTATTTTGCTCAAATGTATGACCAATACCTTCAACAACCTGATAGCGTTGAACCTAGCTGGAGGGCTTTTTTCCAAGGCTTTGACTTTGGAGTTGAAAACAGTCAAAACGATAACCATACTGAATCGGTAACTGAAGTACCCGAACACTTACAAAAAGAGTTTCGAGTCGTACAGCTTATTGATGCGTACAGAAAACGAGGGCATTTATTTACCAAAACAAACCCTGTACGAGACCGCAGAACCTATCAACCCAATTTGGCGTTAGAGAATTTCGGCTTATCACAAGCAGATCGCGATATGGTATTCAATGCAGGAGATATTATGGGGATAGGCCCCAATACACTTACTGTTATTATTGAACACCTAGAACGTGTATACTGCAACTCTATTGGAGTTGAATATATGTATATCCGTAATCCTGAAAAACTGGATTGGATTCAAAAACGACTGCACATAAACGATAATCTTCCAAATTTTTCTCAAGATGAGAAAAAACATATCTTAAAAAAACTAAATCAAGCGGTAAGCTTCGAGGCTTTTTTGCATACCAAATACGTAGGTCAAAAACGATTTTCTCTTGAAGGTGGAGAGTCTTTGATTCCAGCTCTAGATGCTGTAGTCGAGGCTGCAGCCAATCATGGTGTAGAAGAGTTTGTAATGGGAATGGCACATCGTGGTCGTTTGAATACATTGACCAATATTTTTGGAAAATCAGGAAAAGATATTTTTAGTGAATTTGACGGAAAAGATTATGAAGAGACTGTTTTTGATGGGGATGTAAAATACCATTTAGGATGGACTTCAAAACGCACTACCGATAACGGTAAAAAAATAAACATGAATATTGCTCCCAACCCTTCGCATCTTGAAACGGTTGGCGCAGTGGTTCAGGGAATTGCTAGAGCGAAACTAGAAAACAGTTTTGACGGAGATACCCATAAAGTACTTCCTATAATTGTGCATGGAGATGCAGCAATTGCAGGACAAGGATTGCCTTATGAAATTGTTCAAATGGCAGGCCTTAAAGGATACGGAACAGGAGGAACAATTCATATTGTTGTGAATAATCAAATTGGATTTACAACCAACTACCTCGACGCTCGATCCAGTACCTATTGTACCGATGTAGCAAAAGTAACCTTGTCGCCAGTACTCCATGTGAATTCCGATGATGCAGAGGCTGTTGTTCACGCAACTCTTTTTGCTTTAGATTATCGAATGAAATTCGGGAGAGATGTATTCATCGATCTTTTAGGATATCGTAAGTATGGGCATAATGAAGGTGATGAACCTCGTTTTACCCAACCTAAGCTGTACAAGAAGATTGCAAAACATCAAAATCCAAGAGATATTTATGCTGATCAGTTGATCGCTCAAAATATTGTAACCGCTGCAGACGTAAAGCAGTTGGAACGAGATTATAAAAATTCTTTAGAGGTCGACCTTAAAGACTCTCGAAAAGAAGAAAAAACAATCATCACACCTTTTATGGCTGATGAGTGGGAAGGGCTTGCTTTGGCGAAGGCTAATAAAATGAAGGAGGTTGTAGATACGAAGGTCGATAAAAAGATCCTTACTGAAGTAGCTACAACAATTACCACCTTGCCTGCGGATAAGAAATTCCTTCGTAAAATAGAAAAATTAGTTGGCGACCGAAGACGTATGTATTTCGAATCGGACGCTATGGACTGGGCAATGGGAGAACTCCTAGCCTATGGAACCTTACTTAAAGAAGGTTTCGATGTTCGTATCTCAGGTCAAGATGTGGAGCGTGGTACGTTTTCGCATCGCCATGCACTTTTAAAAGCAGAAGAGTCTGAAGAAGAAATTGTATTGTTGAATAAGATCAGTCCTGAAAATCAAGGAAAGTTTAGTATTTATAATTCTCTTTTGTCCGAGTATGCAGTTTTAGGTTTTGATTATGGTTTTGCTATGGCAAGTCCAAATGCATTGACCATTTGGGAAGCGCAGTTTGGAGACTTCAGTAACGGAGCACAAATTGTAATAGATCAATACATTGCATCGGGAGAAGATAAATGGAAAACTCAAAACGGAATTGTTTTATTACTTCCGCATGGATATGAAGGACAAGGAGCAGAACATTCTTCTGCTCGAATTGAGCGCTATTTGCAACTTTGTGCAAAGGACAATATGTTTGTAGCAAATTGTTCAACACCCGCAAATTTATTTCATATTCTGCGTCGACAGATGAAAACCAATTACCGTAAACCTTTGGTTATTTTCACACCGAAGAGTTTATTGCGTCATCAAGATGTTGTTTCTTCTAAAGAAGAACTTGCGAATGGTAAATTCTATTCTCTAATCGAAGATGCTAATGTAGTTCCCGAAAAAACAAAAACCTTAGTGTTTTGTAGTGGTAAATTTTATTACGACCTGGTTAAAGCTCGTGAGGAAAAGAACCAACATGACGTTGCTATAGTTCGTGTAGAACAACTGTTTCCTTTGCCGATTGAAGAAATGCGTACTGTATTGGAGCAATATAAGGATGTTAAAGATGTTGTATGGGCTCAAGAAGAACCTCGTAATATGGGTGTATGGTCACACTTACTCCTACACTTACCAGAAGCAGCTCATTTCCGACCAGTGTCTAGGCGTTTTTACGCGGCTCCAGCTGCAGGGAGCGCAACGCGATTCAACAAAAGACATGGCGAAGTCATCGATTATGTTTTTGATGACTCCAAAAATAATTTTATTAGAAAAAATAAATAATAACATTACCTGTTAAACCCATTCCTATGATTTTAGAAATGAAAGTTCCTTCACCAGGAGAATCAATTACCGAAGTAGAAATAGCTCAATGGCTTGTTGCCGAAGGAGATTATGTCGAAAAAGACCAACCCATCGCCGAAGTAGATTCGGACAAAGCAACCTTAGAACTTCCTGCCGAAGAAAGTGGAACAATTACTTTTAAAGCAGAAGAAGGAGATGCTGTTGCTGTTGGTCAAGTAGTTTGCCTAATTGATACAGAAGGCAAGCCAAGTGGCGAAGCTGCCCCTGCAGAAGCTCCAGCTAAGAAAGAAGCAGCAGCTGCTGTTGTTGAAAAAGAGGTTGTAGCGCAAGCAACATACGCTTCGGGTTCTGCTTCGCCTGCAGCAAAGAAAATATTAAACGAAAAAGGAATCGATGCCAATGCCGTTTCTGGTACGGGAAGAGATGGACGAATCACCAAGCAAGACGCTGTTGATGCAGTGCCTTCAATGGGAACTCCTCCAACTCACGGTTCTCGTGATGATAGTCGTAAGAAGTTATCGATGCTTAGACGTAAAGTAGCACAACGTCTTGTAAGTGCCAAAAATGAAACCGCCATGTTGACCACGTTCAACGAAGTTAATATGTCGCCCATTTTTGCTTTACGAAATGAATTTAAAGAAACGTTTAAAGCCAAGCACAATGTAGGATTAGGCTTTATGAGCTTTTTCACCCAAGCTGTAGTTCGCGCCCTGAAATTATATCCTGATGTCAATTCTATGATCGATGGTGATTACCAGATTGAATACGATTACTGCGATATCAGTGTTGCTGTTTCGGGACCAAAAGGACTTATGGTTCCTGTTGTTCGAAGTGCAGAGACCCTTTCTTTTAGAGGTGTTGAAACAGAAATAAAAAGATTAGCTATTCGTGCACGTGATGGTAAAATCACAGTTGATGAAATGACTGGAGGTACTTTTACGATCTCTAACGGAGGTGTATTTGGTTCTATGCTATCAACACCAATTATCAATCCACCACAATCGGGTATTTTGGGAATGCACAATATTATTGAACGTCCAATCGCAGTAAACGGAAAAGTTGAAATTCATCCGATGATGTATCTGGCTTTATCTTACGATCACCGTATCGTTGACGGAAAGGAATCTGTAGGTTTCCTTGTAGCCATTAAAGAAGCTTTGGAAGATCCAATTGCTTTATTGATGGACAACGATCCTAAGAAAGCTTTAGAGCTTTAGAAAAAGCTTCTTGCTTTTGTAATCTATTAAGGCGTTGGTTTTTTTAAGAAAATCAGCGCCTATAATACCATCAATCATTTCACTTCCTTGTTCAGACAACGAATTGTTGATTGAGGTCATATCCAATAAAAAGAATTTTAATGTGACTAGAAAAAGTCCGTTGTAGGCTATACTACTTTTAGTAGTAGGTTTCGCTTCTAGTTTTTCACTCCCTGCACCGCTTAGTTCTAACGTATTTTCTTTTGCTATAAGCGTAAAATGCGCTTCCTTGTCGGCGCTTATGCAGCTATTTGAAGCTCCAGTGTCAATTAAAAACAATCCTTCGGTATTGTTTACTTCCAAGAGAGCCACTAAATGTTGACTTTTTGTTTTCTTCAGACGAATTGAAGTGTATCCCTTTGTTTTTAAAATATTTTTTAACACCCTTTTTTTTTCAAAGATACAGAATAGCATTCCAATATTTTTGACCTACGATTTTCTCTCTTCTATAGCGAAATGTCTATTTTTGCTGCATGCAATTAATAGACACCCACACCCACCTGTACGCAGAAGCTTTTGATGAAGATCGTGACCTAATGATCCAAAGAGCTCTAGATGCTGGGGTTACTGATTTTTTTATTCCCGCAATTGATTCGACTTATACCGATCGAATGCTATCTCTCGAAAAACAATATCCAGATCAAATGCATTTGATGACGGGCGTTCATCCAACACATATAAAAGAGGACTACAAAGAAGAATTAGATCATGTTTCTTCGTTATTAAATCAGCGAAATTTTTGTGCGATTGGCGAAATTGGAATGGATTTATATTGGGATAAAACCTATGTGAAAGAACAGAAAGAAGCCTTTGATTTGCAAATTCAGTGGGCAAAAAAGTATGAACTACCTTTTGTTATTCATTGCCGTGATGCATTTGATGAGGTTTTTGAAGTCCTCGATGGACATGATCCAAACGATTTACGTGGAATTTTTCACTGTTTTACGGGAACTTTAGAACAAGCAAAACGTGTTTTGGCATATAATTTGAAGTTAGGAATTGGAGGAGTAGTCACTTTTAAGAATGGAAAGCTAGATCAATTCTTAAATCAGATTCCTCTGAGCGAAATTGTGCTAGAAACCGACGCGCCCTATCTAGCACCAACTCCTTATCGTGGTAAAAGAAACGAAAGTTCTTACATCCAAGAAGTTGCAAGTAAAGTAGCAGCTGTATATGGGTTGCCCATCGCAACAATTGCAGAAGAGACCTCGAAGAACGCACTAGAAATATTCAAAATAAAATGATTTAATAGGGTTTAAATTTTTAGGAGAAGTATTTTTTTTGTTATTTCGGAAACTAAATTTAATTTTAGAGAGGTGGCCGAGTGGTCGAAGGCGCACGCTTGGAAAGCGTGTATACGCCAAAAGCGTATCGAGGGTTCGAATCCCTTCCTCTCTGCAAAAAAATTAGGTTGAACAGTATTTTTTTTTATCTTTAATCTTTAATTAACAAGAACAAAAATTTATCAAATGAGAAAATTATTCGTTGCCCTTGTAGCCAGCATTTTAATGACCGGTTTTTCCGCAAATGCAAATACAATTAATCTTAGCACTGCTGATAATGTAGCAGTATCGACAATCGTACAAGAAGATGATGAAGCCTCAGGTGAATCTGTTTCTTTTACACAAGAACTAAAAACACGTTTTATAGAAGGAGGACCAGGTTTTATGGGAATCGTTTTAATTTGTTTGATCTTAGGTCTTGCAATTGCTATTGAGAGAATTATTTTCTTAAACTTAGCAACAACAAACACAAAAAAATTAACTGATGGCGTTGAAGAAGCTCTAGCAAATGGTGGAGTTGATGCAGCAAAAGAACTTTGTAGAGATACTAAAGGTCCTGTAGCATCTATTTTTTATCAAGGTCTTGACCGTGTTGATGAAGGTGTAGAGAGTGCAGAAAAAGCTGTTGTAGCTTATGGAGGCGTTCAGATGGGTCAATTAGAGAAAAACGTTTCTTGGATTTCTTTATTTATCGCCCTAGCTCCCATGCTTGGATTTATGGGAACTGTAATCGGAATGATTCAGGCTTTTGATAAGATTGAAGCAGCAGGAGATATGCAGCCTTCACTTGTAGCAGGTGGTATTAAAGTTGCACTATTGACAACTGTATTTGGTCTTGTTGTAGCAATTATCCTTCAGATTTTTTATAACTATATCGTTGCTAAAATCGACAGTATCGTAAATGATATGGAAGATGCATCAATCACTTTGGTTGATATCCTTGTTGCGCATAAGAAATAGTATACACCCTTTAAAATTTGTAATTATGAATTTTCATAAAATAGTAAAAATTGTTACAGGTATTCTAGGTGTGTTGGGAATTGTATTCCTTTTCATGGTTATTGGATCTGGTGACGAAGAAGTTAAGGCAGCAGCAGCTATGGGCGACTATAGTAAGATTAGTCCTTTAATTACACTCTCGCAAGTTATCTTGGGAATTGCCATCATAGCTACTTTAGTGTTTTCTCTTCTTGGTCTTTTTTCAGACAAAGAAAAGTTGAAGAAAGCTTTGTTTTCTATTGTTGGTCTTTTAGTAGTTTTAGGAGTTGCTTATGCTACTTCTGAAGGTGTTGAAACTCCAATGAAAGACGGAGAAGTTTTATCAGCAGCAGGATCTCGCTTAGTAGGTACAGGAATTAGAATGTTTTATTTCCTTGCTATTATTGCAATTGGATCTATGTTTTTCGCTAGTGTAAAGAAATTAATAAAATAAATTAAGAATTATGGCAAAAAGAGCAGCACCGGAGGTAAATGCCGGATCGATGGCGGATATTGCATTCTTACTTTTGATTTTCTTTCTCGTTACGACGACTATTGAAACTGATTCAGGAATTAACAGAAAGCTTCCTCCGACAGACGAAGTGGTAGACCCACCCATCATTAAAGAGCGAAATATCTTCACTGTGGTTGTGAATAAAAACAACCAGTTTTTAGTAGAAGAGGAGCCTATGGATATCGCTAACATACGTCAAGCGGCAATTGAATTTTTAGATAACGGCGGTGGAACAGGTGATGAAGCTTGTGCTTATTGTCAAGGACCTAAAGATACTAGTTCATCTGATAATCCTGAAAAGGCAATTATTTCTTTGAAAAACAATCGAGAGACTTCTTATAAAGTATATATCGCTGTGCAGAACGAATTGGTTGCAGCGTATAACGATTTGAGAGATCGTGAATTTGTGAGACTCAATCCACTTTTAGGACTAACTTTCGTTGAAGCAAATAAGCGTTATGCTGACCCTCGTTATGAGAGTGAAAGAAAAAGGTTAAAGCCAAAACTGGATGAAGTTAAGGCAATGTATCCTCAGAAGTTATCTGAAGCAGAACCGAGTAAGAATAATTAAAACATAGAAACATGGCTAAATTTAAAAAGAAACAAGAAGGAGGAACTCCTGCTATTTCAACAGCATCTTTACCCGATATTGTTTTCATGTTGTTGTTTTTCTTCATGGTTGCAACCGTAATGCGTGATAGTACTCTAATGGTACAAAACACATTGCCTGCAGCAGATCAAATTCAAAAACTAGATAAGAAAGATCGTGTTATGTATATCTATGCTGGGAAACCATCAAGCAGATACGAAGACAAATATGGAAGTCAAGCACGAATTCAATTGAACGATAAGTTCGCTACAGTTGAAGACGTAGGAGCTTTTGTATTGGCCGAACGCGCATCTAAGCGTCAAGAACTACAAAACGTTCTTACAACTGCTTTGAAAGTTGATGGAGACACGAATATGGGATTGATATCCGATATCAAACAAGAATTAAGACAGGTAAATGCTTTGAAAATTAATTACACCACTCGTTTAGGTGATTATACGCAGAACACTAAAAAATAGTCTAGCTTGATAATTTACATTAAAGGGTGTTTCATTGAAACACCCTTTTTTTTTGCCTTAACTTCTGCTACCTTTACCAAATGAAGCATTGTATCGCAGCATTATTTTTGATGATTAGTTTCTCGATGGTAGCCCAAGATAGCTTGCCAACGAAGAGTGCTCCATATAAAGAAGATCAATGGTATGCAAGCCTTTCTTTTTTGCTTGCAAACGAATCAATCAATGGTTTTCGTTTCAATGGTATATCTCAAGCTTTTAGTGTAGGCTTTATTAGAGACCTCCCTTTAAATACAAATTCCAATCGAGCTTTTGGTGTTGGCTTAGGATATGGAATTAGTAATTATGGTTCTAACCTTACCTTAATAGAAGAAACTGGATCTCCTTATGAGTTTAATTTAATTGAAAACACATTACTTGCTTCCAAAAATAGATTGATATCACATTTTTTTGAAGTCCCTATTGAATATCGTTGGCGAACCTCTACCGCTTCGTCTTATTCCTTTTGGAGAATTTATACAGGATACGTATTTCGGTATAATTTCCTTTCCAAGACGAGTCCCTTTACTGGCGATTCAACACGCTTAACCGAAGTAAATCCTTTTGTGCATGCCCTGAAATTATCGACTGGGTATAATACTTGGAATATCTACATAGAATATACTTTGTCTCATTACTTTAAAAAAGGAATTCAAACAGATATGGGAGTTCCTTTGGATCTCAACTCCGTCAAAGTGGGTTTGATCTTTTACGTCCTATAGCTCTTTACGTAAGCGTGCAACGGGAAAATCCATCTGTTCTCTGTACTTAGCAACTGTTCTTCTAGCCACTCGGTACCCTACTTTCAATAAGCTTTCAGATAAAGCCAAGTCAGCAAGTGGCTTTCGTTTATCTTCTTCTTCAATAAGTGTGCGAAGGATTTTTTTGATTTCTAAAGTAGAAACTTCTTCTCCATCTTCATTAGTAAGCGATTCGGAGAAAAAGCTTTTTAAAAGTTTTGTACCGTATGGAGTCTCAATATATTTACTGTTTGCCACCCGCGATACTGTTGAAATATCCATTTGAATAATTTCAGCAATATCTTTTAGAATCATCGGTTTCAATTGCAACTCATCACCGGAGAGGAAATAGTCCTCCTGCTGCTTTACGATAGCATTTATGGTCTGGTACAAGGTTTGGTAGCGTTGTGCTACTGCTTCGATAAACCATTGGGCAGCGTCGAGTTTTTGTTTGATGAATTGAATTGCATCTTTCTGACCTTTATTCTTCGTAGGTGCAGCCTTATAGCCTTGCATCATTTCTTTGTACGAAGAAGAGATGTGAAGTTCGGGAGCATTCCTACGATTCAACACAACGTTGAGAACGCCATTTTCAATGGTTAAGATAAAATCGGGTACGATATGGGTATTCTGAAAAGTACCGGATAAAGCACCACCTGGTTTGGGATTTAATCGTTCAATCTCCTTAAGTCCTTGCTTGAGTAATTCTTCATCAACATCAAATTTTTCTTGAAGTTTAATGAAGTGTTTCTTTGAAAATAAGTCGAATGCTTCGTTTATTATTTTCGAAGCCATAATTTGGGGTACGGAAAGTTGTTTTCTGCTCAACTGAATGGAAAGACACTCTTGAAGTGTCCTTGCTCCAACACCTGCAGGGTCTAACGAATGTATTCTTTCTAAGACAAGCTCTAACTGCTCTTCCGAAGCCATGATGCTTTGCGTGAAAGCCAAGTCATCTAAGATGTCCAATAAAGACCTCCTGAGGTAGCCACTATCATCAATGCTTCCGATTAAAAATTCTGCAATTCGTTCTTCTTCATCTGTTAGGATAAGCGAACTGAGTTGGCTTTTTAGGTGTTGATGAAATCCGACTCCACCAGTAATAGGTACTGTCTTTTCTTCATCATCACTACTGTAGTTATTGGCATGGAGTTGATAAGAGGGTGTTTCGTCATCACTTAAATAGGCGTCGATGTCAATGTCTTGTGTGTCGATGGTTTCATGGTCCTCGTATTCATCTTGGTAATCTTCGAGAGGCTCATTAACTTCTTCTTTCCCGTCTTCCAGTGCTGGATTTTCTTCTATTTCATTTTGAAGGCGTTGTTCAAAATCTAAAGTTGTCAGTTGAATCATCTTCATCAACTGAATTTGTTGAGGAGATAATTTTTGTGAAAGCTTTAATTGAAATTGTTGTTTCAGCATAATAAGTTGGGACTTTCCCTAAAAGTATGAAAAAGTAAAGACTTTAGAAAGCGGCATTCTGTGGTGTTCTTGGAAATGGAATTACATCCCGAATATTACTCATGCCAGTAGCAAACAAAACCAAGCGTTCAAATCCAAGTCCAAAACCACTGTGAGGAGCACTTCCGAAGCGTCTAAGATCAAGGTACCACCACAACTCTTCTTCGTCGATTCCCATTGCTTTGATTCGATCTTGAAGCACATCCAAACGTTCTTCACGCTGCGAACCACCTACAATTTCTCCAATTCCAGGAAATAGAATGTCCATCGCTCGAACTGTTTTTTGGTCTTCATTCATACGCATATAAAACGCTTTGATTGTCGCTGGATAGTCATACAATATAACGGGACAATTGAAATGTTTTTCAACTAAAAAGCGTTCATGCTCACTTTGTAAATCAGCACCCCATTCGTCTATATTATATTTGAATTTCTTCTTTTTATTAGGTTTGCTGTTGCGTAAAATGTCAATTGCTTCGGTGTAACTAACCCGCTTAAATTCATTTTCAACTACAAACTTTATTTTTTCTAATAAGCCCATTGCAGAACGCTCTGCTTGGGGTTTTGATTTGTCTTCTTGAGTAAGGCGATCATCCAAAAAGGTAAGGTCTTCTTCACATTCCTTGAGTACATATGCCAATACATTTTTGATGAATTTCTCTGCCAAATCCATATTGTCATCCAAATCAAAGAATGCCATCTCAGGTTCGATCATCCAAAATTCTGCAAGGTGACGGGTAGTATTCGAATTTTCTGCTCGAAAAGTCGGACCAAACGTATATACTTCGCCTAAGCCCATAGCATAAGTTTCTGCTTCTAATTGCCCCGAAACAGTTAGGTGTGTTTCTTTTCCGAAAAAATCTTGATTAAAATCAATGGAACCATCTTCGTTAAGTGGCGGATTTTTTGGATCCAAAGCACTCACACGAAACATCTCTCCAGCTCCTTCGGCATCACTTCCTGTTACGATAGGAGTATTTACATATTGAAACCCTTCTTGTCTAAAAAATTGATGTACTCCAAAGGCAAGTGCAGAGCGAACACGCATTACAGCGCTAAATGTGGCTGTTCTAACACGTAAATGTGCCTTTTCTCTTAGAAACTCTAAGCTGTGTTTTTTGGGTTGAATAGGGTAGCTTTCTGGATCGGCTTCTCCATAAATAAAAACATCAGTCGCTTGAATTTCTGCAGACTGACCTTTTCCTTGACTCTCTACAAAGTTTCCAGTAATTTTTACAGCAGCACCCGTATTTATTTTTTTCAGAACATCTTCGTCCATGGATTCAAAATCCACGACACATTGCAGATTCCCTAAAGTAGATCCGTCGTTTAGTGCTATAAAACGATTGGCTCTAAAGGTTCGTACCCAACCTCTAACGCTAACTTCTTGGCCAGTAGCCGGTAATTTCAATAAGGACTTAATCTTCATAATAGTCTTGTTCTTTCGCTGCAAAGATAGCAGATTATCTAAATTTTAGTTTGTTCTTCTTCGACTTCCTTTGTTTCTTTTCGCTCTAAAATCTGTAGTGTAGGTTCTTTCATTACATCTTCATTTGAAACTGTTCGTTCCAGTGAAATCAGAAGGGATGGAAGTAATATTAAATTAGCAAGCATTGCAAATAAAAGTGTAGCAGAAACCAATCCACCTAGGGCTACGGTCCCGCCGAATTCTGAAATCATGAAAACGGAAAAACCAAAAAATAAAACAATGGAAGTATAAAACATACTCACACCAGTTTCTCGAAGCGCTGCATATACAGAACGTTGAATTTTCCATTTAGAGTCGATCAGTTCTTGCCTGTATTTTGCTAAAAAATGAATGGTGTCGTCTACCGAAATTCCAAAGGCAATACTAAAAACTAAGATTGTGGAGGGCTTTATAGGTATGCCCAAGTAGCCCATCATTCCTGCGGTTACCAATAAAGGAAGAAGGTTTGGGATTAGTGATATGATGATCATTTTGAAAGAACGAAATAAATAAGCCATGAAAAGAGCGATCAGTAAAATGGCCAAAGAAAGCGATAGAATAAGGTTGTTGATTAAGTATTTGGTTCCTTTTAGGAAAATAAGAGATTTCCCAGTAAGTTGAACATCATAACGGTCTTCAGGAAAAATCTTTTTAATTTCTTTTTCCAAATCAGCTTTAATTTCCTCCATCCGTTCTGTTCGAATGTCTTTCATGAAGGTTGTCAGGCGCGCGTATTGACCTGTAGAATCGACGTAGTTCTTCATCAGATTATCACTCTCGTCTTCCTTGCCAAAATAAGAAAGGATGAAATTATTTTCTTGAGCTGTAGGTAGTTTGTAATAATTTGGATTTCCATTGTAATACGCCTGTTTAGCATATTTCATTGCATTGACAATGGATAGGG
>Ga0209533_1001718_pt1 | contig 20425 bp, 18 predicted proteins | sample COG_04_FD_184748 | JGI IMG/M metagenome (GOLD analysis project Ga0209533, IMG submission 184748) | Pelagic Microbial community sample from North Sea - COGITO 998_met_04 (SPAdes) (version 2) | ecosystem: Environmental > Aquatic > Marine > Neritic zone/Coastal water | place: Helgoland, sampling...
ATTACCAGTACTTTCTTTAAATGCGATTTACGAGCAAAAAGGTTTTAAATACATAGCGGTGCATACAGGCTACTGGATTGTTAGTTTGGCTTTAATGGGTGGATTTATTTGTCAGTGGGTTTAATGTAATATTTAATGCTTACATCTGGCAGATTTAATATTAATACAAAAAAGGAAAAGCACGAGCTTTTCCTTTTTTTGATTTATGCAAATGCTTATTAAAAAGGAAGCTAGGCCAGATTTTTTAAGTAGTTTAATGTTTCCGGTCCCTCGTGAAATAATAAATCTAGGATACTTAAATTTGAAATAAATCCGTGTTTTTCTTCAAATATTTGAATGTACCTTGGAAACTCTTCGGCTCCAGGATAGGGCTTCTTTGCATCCAGAGCCTCCCTAAAATCGCTTGCATAATCTGTTGTAATAATATAGTCCTTGCTTAACTCTAGGTTTAAAAGGATGTTAAGCTCCTTACAAATATGCCTAAGTAAAGCGGTGTTTAACTCTGCTAGTGTAGTGTATTTACCAAAAAAAACATCTTTTAAATCGTCTTCGTAAAACTCAAAAAATGGGCTGGAATTATAAGCAGAGCTAATGGATTTCCAATGCGACTTTCGCCAGTCGGTTTTAAAATCTAGCAAAACATCTTTTAAAGGTGTTTTATTCTTTTTTAGTACCGGAATACTTAAGGCTAATTTTCCATTAGAACTGTAAATTACACACCTATTTCTGTAGCTCTGTTTTATAAAATGAGCTCCCGTATCTACCACAACCTTTTCATTTTTTACCAACAAAGCAAAATAGGCTATGCACGGAAAGTAATGACTGCTTAGTATAAGACTACTCATGTTAGTAAACCTTTTTTATCAATCGGTTTAGCGAAAAGTTGTCTGCATTAAAAAGAACCAGAGAACAAGAACCAATTAAATGACTTTCTGGAACAAAGCCCCAAAACCGAGAATCTTGAGAATGATGTCTGTTATCGCCTAGCATAAAATAGTAGTTCTGCTCAAATGTATATTCAGTTACCTGAGTTCCGTCTAGGTATATGCTGTTAGCTTTAATTGCTAGAGTATGATTTTCGTATTCAGAAATAATCTTTTGATAACAACTAATATTTACAGAGTTAAGCTGAACAGTACTGCCTTTTTTTGGTGTATACAAAGGACCGTAATAATCTCTATTCCAGTGTAAACTAGTATCTGATGGGAAAACTGAAAGATCTGTTTTGTTTTTAGGATTGGTATTTTTTACAAAGCTTAAGCTTGTATCTATTTCCAAAATTTGACTTAATTGATTGCTGTCTAAACTTAAAATCCATCGATCGTTTACGGCTCTTCCCCCTAAGTGTACGCCGTATTTATTTAGTAAATCCCAGTTTATTGTTTTGTTCGGATCAGAAATTACATAGTCAAATTGCACTGGGCTAAACTCCTGGTTAAGCGCACCGTTTTGAATTAATAAAGTATCTCCTGGTAGCGCAGCACAACGTTTTATAAAAACCATTTTATCTTTTACGGCGCCTTTTTCTAAAGGATAATGAAAAGCTATAACGGCTCCTTTTTTAAGGTTTAGTAAGTTGCCAAATAAATTGTTTTGCCATTTATTAACAAGTACGTAGTCGCCCTGAACTAGGGTTTTATCCATAGAGCTTGATGGAATTATAAAAGGTTGATAAACAAAAAGTTTAACAAAAAATGCTAGGCAAATTGCTGCAATTATCTTTAGTAAGTGCATTAAGTTGTTTTCTTTTTAAATACAAACCTTTTTAGCAAGTTCCAAATACCTAAAAGTATTAAAAAGTGTATTAAATAGGATTTAGGAGTACCATCTCCATGAATAAAGGTGAACATTCTATTCCAGCGAATTTTACTCAAGCCTTTTTTGTTAGGATCTATACTTAACCAATTAAATACGGGTTTCCCTACCACATGATTTTCTGGCACAAAGCCCCAAAATCTAGAGTCTAATGAGTTGTGTCTGTTGTCTCCCATCATCCAAAAATAGTTCATGTTAAAAGTATAACTGGTACTTAATACATTGTTAATGTATATACCGTCTTCCTTTTGTTCCAAATCATTTTCTTCGTAATAGTCAATAACTTTTGCATACATCTCTAAATTAGCCTCAGTTAATTGTATTGTAGCTCCGGCTTTAGGAATGTAAATAGGGCCGTAATTGTCTGTGCTCCAGTTGTAAGTATTGCCTTCTGGAAACATAATCTCGCCTTTTTGACTTGGCAGTAAGTTTGGTTTACTTACACTAGTAACAGTAGAAAGTGATTGTAGTTTTTCAACATTTTCATCGGTTAACATCATTAAAAACACACCCGTACTCGTTTTTACGCCTTTATAAGTAGCCAATACATTTGCATTTAACTTTACGCCTTGTGTAATAATTCTGTATTTGTTTAAGCTGTCAATTGGATCTACATTTCTAATATAAGCTTGGTCTTTAAAAAGCGCAACCTGATCTTCGGCCAATTCGAACTCGTACTCGTGTAGAGGATACACTTCGGTAATTTCATTTTCGAGCAGAAATTTTTGTCTGAAACCATTCCCATTCGTACTAACTATATAGCTAAATTGACCGTGCGATCTATCTGGTAAGCTTTGTTCCTCTCCATTTATATATACTTTTTGATCTACAATTTCTAAAGAGTCTCCAGCAATACCGATGCATCTTTTTACATAGTGCGTTTTTTTATCAAAAGGCATGTTTTCTTGCATATCATCTACAGGGTAATTAAAAACCACAATGTCGTTGTTTTTAATTTTTGTAAATCCGGGCAGCCTATTGTAGCCTAATTGTAAGGATTTAGAATAGGATAATGTGTTTTTGGTTCCAACCAAAACATTGTGCATAAACGGTATAGATAAAGGTGTGTTAGGCACATTAGGACCATAATTTAATTTACTAACCAATAAATAATCTCCAATTAACATCGATTTTTCCATAGACGATGTAGGGATTACAAAAGGTTGAATAATGTAGGTATGAATTAAGGTGGCTCCAACAACAGCAAAAAGTATGGCATTAAACCATTCTTTAAAAGCCGATTTTTTCACCACTTCCTTAACAGGTCTTTTTTTCCAAAAAATCCAATTAATATAATTCCAATAAAAATAATCGGCAATAGCTAGAAGCCCAAAATAAAACCAGTTTAAGCTAAGCAGCTTAATGAGTATAATGTAAACAATACAGCTTACTATAAATTGGATATGTTTCTTAGTATTCATATTTGTTTTTTAAGGTGAACAATACGTATGGTAAACGTTAATTATGTTAATTATTTGCTTTATTTCAAAATAAAACATCTTTCATGCTAAAGAGGCCCTTTTTATTCAGAATCCATTCGGCTGCTACAACTGCACCAAGAGCAAATCCATTTCTCGAATGCGCCACATGCTTTATGCTTAAGGTATCTACTTCAGATTGGTAGCTTACAAGATGCGTTCCTGGCACCCCGTCTTCTCTCAAGGCCTCAATTGTAAGTTCGTTTTTAGACTCGCTTGTGTTTAAAACCCATTGGTCTTTTTGCTCAGTAGTTGTAATAATTTGATCGGCCAATGAAATGGCGGTTCCACTAGGCGCATCTAATTTCTGACTGTGATGTATTTCTTTTATACTAGCCTCGTACGTTGGGTGTTTTGCCATTAGTTTAGCAAGTTTTTCATTCAATTCAAAAAACAAGTTTACGCCCAAGCTAAAGTTTGATGCATACAAAAAAGCGCTGTTTTTATTAGTACACAAATGATGAACTTCGTTTAGGTTTTTTAACCATCCTGTAGTACCGCAAACCACGGGTGTGTTTGTGTGCAAAGCCTGTTCTATATTGTGTTGTGCCGTATTTGGAAGGCTAAATTCTATGGCTACATCAACCTGATCAAAACTTTTACTGTTTAAAGAATTTTGATTTGCTGCGTTAATTTTGAGTACAATTTCATGCCCTCTTTCTAAAGCAATTTTTTCTATTGCCTTTCCCATTTTTCCGTAACCTAAAAGTCCAATTTTCATTTTCAGAGGTTTAAAGTTAGCGCTAAAGCGTATTGGTTTTGATTATGTAAGCGTAAAATTTTTGGTGCAATTCTTAAACTCAAATTATCGTTTACATTAAAGTTAAATAAATGAGCATCCACCGAAGCGTCTACGATGTTGAGTAAGTATATTCCGACCATAATAATATAGCCCAAATCTCTGTTTTTACGATGGTAGTTTTTAATGGTAATTAAATTACCTTCTGTATAAATGCCCGCGTATTCATCAATAGTATTCTCATCAGAATCGGTTCTGTATTGGTAAGCTTTACGGTAGGATAAATACTCTTTACGGTTCCAGTTTGCCACATACAAGGCAGTAGCCATAGCTGAATACAGAACGGGTATTTTCCAATATTTTTCGTTGTAAAACTGTCCAGACCCAGGGAGTATAGCCGAGTAAATACTCGCTTTTACAGGAGATTTAATTATCTCGATTTGCTGCGACTTACTACTTGTATAAAAACAAAGCAAGCTAAATAAAAGTATTATCCGTTTTGAAAGCATTGAATAATATGTTCGAGTTCTTCTTCATCTTTAAAAGAAATAATTAATTTTCCTTTTCCGTTTTTTTGAAGTTTCACCTCTGTTTTACTTTTAATTTTTGCCTCAAACTCTTTGGTAAGTTGCTGTACCGAAAAGGGGAGGGGCGATTTTGGCTTAGATGAAGTGTTTACGGGTACTTTTATACTGCGCTTAACTCCTTGTACTAATTCTTCGGTTTGCCTTACCGACAAACTACCGGCCAAAATTTCCTTATACAATTCTAATTGCGAGGTTTCATCCTCAATATTTACAAGGGTACGTGCATGTCCCATCGAAATCATTTTATCTCTAATGCCCGCTTGCACAATTGGGTTTAAATTTAACAGTCTAAGGTAATTACTTACAGTAGAGCGCTTTTTACCAACGCGTTCACTCAGCATTTCTTGTGTAAGATTACATTCGTCTTGAAGTAATTTGTAGCTTAAAGCCACTTCAATGGCGTCTAAATCTTCTCTTTGCACGTTTTCTACCAGTGCCATTTCGAGCATTTCTTGATCGTTGGCAATACGAACGTATGCAGGAATTCGAGTAATACCTGCAATTTTACTGGCTCTAAATCTTCTTTCGCCAGCTATTAACTGGTACTTATCGTAGCCCAATTTACGTACTGTAATGGGCTGTACAACACCGAGTACCTTAATGGACTTGGCCAATTCGTTTAGTGCGCTTTCATCAAAATACGTGCGTGGCTGAAATGGATTTACTTCTATGGTACTCATCAAAAGTTTGCCTACAGTTCCAAGAGGAGTCTGAGTATCAGAACTACTCTTGGATTGAGTAATGTCGGTGTTTGGATTGCTTAATATGGCAGACAAACCTCTCCCTAAAGCTTTTTTTTGTTTTGCCATCGTATTATAAAGATTCGTTTTTTTCTAAAAATTCTTGTGCCAAATTAAGGTAGTTGATGGCTCCCTTGCTTGTAGCGTCGTATTTAATAATACTTTCGCCGTAGCTTGGTGCCTCACTTAGTCTTACATTTCGCTGAATGACTGTTTTAAAAACCATGTCTTGAAAATGAGTTTTCACCTCTTCGATTACTAAATTTGACAGTCGTAATCTAGAGTCGTACATAGTTAAAAGTAACCCTTCTATGTCTAAATCAGGATTTTGAATGTTTTGTACACTCTTAATGGTGTTCATTAATTTACCCAATCCTTCTAAGGCAAAATACTCACACTGTATTGGTACAATGATAGAATCGGCAGCAGTTAGCGCGTTTAATGTAATGAGCCCTAAAGAAGGAGCACAGTCAATAATTATGTAATCGTATTCCTCTCTAATATCTTTAAGCGCGGTTTTTAACATAAATTCGCGTGCTTCTTTATCAACCAGTTCTATTTCGGCTCCAACTAAATCTAAATGTGAGGGCATCACATCTACGTTAGGACTAGACGACTTTTGGATGCATTCTAGGGCGTTTAGTTGATGCTCCAAACACTGATAAGTGCCGTTGTGGTTTCCATTTGGGTCTATACCAAGCGATGAGCTCGCATTTGCTTGCGGGTCTGCATCAATGAGTAATACGTTCTTTTCCAGCACTCCTAGGCATGCAGCTAGGTTAACAGAAGTCGTTGTTTTACCAACGCCTCCTTTTTGATTTGCTATTGCGATTATCTTTGCCATATATAAAATGAATTTATGTATTTTTAAGCCTTTAAAAATACGAAAAGTCCTTGTTAGACTTTGGTATGATTTATCTTATGTTATCAACATTTTAGACACAATTTTCAACCATATGATTACCATTATTTCTGCCACCAATAGAAAAGACAGCTTATCTTTAAAAGTAGCTCATTTTTACAGTAGCTTATTAAAAGCTAACAACACACCAAATCAGGTTTTGGATTTAGGCGATTTGCCTAGAGATTTTATGTTCTCGAATTTTTACGGTGCTTCTACAGATGAATTTTCTTCGCTAGTGGATACTTATATAAAATCGGCAGATAAGTTTGTGGTAGTTTCTCCCGAGTACCACGGTAGCTATCCGGGTGTATTTAAGTCTTTTATAGACTGCATCGGAAGCGATGGTATAAGCAGTAAAAAGGTTGCATTAGTTGGTGTTGCTACAGGAAGAGCTGGCAATATAAGAGGAATGGATCAGCTAACTTCTTTATTTCATCACCTTAAAGCTGAGGTTTTTTCTTCTAAGCCTAAGTTGTCTCAAGTGCATAAGTTACTCAACGATCAGGGCAAAATAGAAAATCCTGAAACAGTAGCACTGCTTCAGGATCAAATAGAACGGTTTCTTAAGTTTTAATTAGGCTTTCTCTTCTTTCTTTGAAGTTGTTTTGTAGCCAAATAACTTTTTGTCTTTAATTAAATTATCCACATAAGCTGGCACGAGGTCTTCCCATCCCTTAATTCCATTTTTAATCATTCTTAAAACTACGGGAGAAAAAATGTGAAGAACCTTCGGATCGTATCCTATATCAACAATCCTATTGTTGTAAATAAGGTAGTCGTATAGCGGTCTAAACCTAGGGTGAATTTCTAAGTTAGTTGAGTTCGTAAGAGCTCCATCTACTAGCTTTTGGTAAGGATATAAATAAACCTTCAAGTCTCTGTTAAACATTCTTCCAAATGCTTCGAGTATGCCTCCGCTTAAGTGTCGGTAATACTTTTCCTCAAATATTTGTTTTAAATTAGGAACTCCTAAAATAATACCCATTCTTTTGGAAGTAAACTTGCTAAAATAATCCAGTAGTTTATAGTATTGTTGGTAGTTAGAAATTAAAACAGTTTGACCTATAGAGCATAAAACATCTGCTCTAGCTAAAAAATCTTGTTCGTCAATTTCTCCTTCAGAAATTAGATTGCTTAAGGTTATTTCAAATAAAACTTGGAGGTTGTCCTTTTTAACTCTTTTCTCCATCGAAAACTTTGTATAACCATTTCGAATCATGTCTATATTAACCTTAGTAACAGGCCTAAAACTCCCTCTAATAGCTAATATGTTTTTTTTGTAGAGTACTTCTGATGGTTGTAAGTTTACTCCGTCCGGACCAAAAATAACGGCATCGGTCATCTTTTCTTTTACCAAAAACAAACTGAGTAACCGGTTGTCAACATCTTCAAAATCAGGACCATTCATTTGAATCATGTCTATTTCGATATGCCCTTTACTGATGTTGTCGAACAGTTGTTTGATAAGAATTTTAGGGTCGTTGTGGTGAAACATGCAACCGTAAAGAAGGTTTACGCCAAGTATACCTGCACTTTCCTGCTGTTGTTTCGCTTCTCGCTCGTGCATTAAAAAGTGCAGTACCACATCGTTAGGCTCCGAGTCTGGATTTAGTTGAAACCGAAGTCCCATCCAGCCGTGTCCGTCTGTTGTTTTTGAGAAATTTATGGTGGCTACATTGTTGGCAAAGGAGAAAAACCTTTTGTTTGGGTGCTTTTCTCTGTCTAAACGCTCTGAGATTAAACCGTATTCGTGTTCAATCATTTTTTTTAAACGAGACTCGCAAACGTATCTTCCATTTGCTTCCTTGCCATAAATGGCATCGCTAAAGTCTTTGTCGTATGCCGACATGGTTTTGGCAATAGTCCCGGAAGCTCCACCAGCTCTAAAAAAATGACGAACAACTTCTTGTCCAGCTCCTATTTCTGCAAAGGTCCCGTAGAGCTCAGGGTTGAAATTGATTTGTAAAGCTTTTTGTGCTGGCGTTAAAACAACGTTTTTCATAAGATTCTTTAATTCATAAGACAAATGTAAATGCCCTATTTTACATAGCCAAGTAATATCATGTATTTGTTCAGTTTTCATTCGATTAAATCGAATATATTTGTACTATGAAATTAACTTTTTTAGGTACGGGTACTTCTCAGGGTATTCCGGTTATAGCTTGCGACTGTGCAGTTTGTATTTCTTTAGATGAAAAGGACAAAAGGTTACGGACTTCTGTAATGATAAGTTTAAACAATGAAAACTACGTAATTGATACTGGACCCGATTTTAGGCAGCAAATGCTTCGCGAGAAAGTGTCTAATCTTAGAGCTGTTTTGTTTACACACGAGCACAAGGACCATGTAGCTGGTATGGACGATGTGCGCGCTTTTAATTATAAGCATCAAAGAGATATGGATGTTTACTGCGATTTAAATGTGCAAAAAGCGCTTTACCGTGAATACCCGTATGTATTTTCCGAAAACAGATATCCTGGAGTGCCTAAAGTAAAACTGCATCAAATTTCTAAGGACAATTCTTTTACCATAAACAATACTGTATTTACTCCTATAGAAGTTTTACATTACAAATTGCCTGTTTTAGGTTTTAGAGTAAAAGATCTGTCTTATATTACAGATGCAAAAACAATATCTGATGTAGAATTGGCAAAGGTAAAGGGTTCGAAAGTATTGGTGGTAAACGCATTAAGAATAAAGGAACACATTTCTCATTTTAACTTGAGCGAAGCCCTAGCGATTATTGCTCTAGTAAAGCCTGAAAGAGCCTACCTGACTCACCTTAGTCATTTAATGGGAACACATGAGGATACACTTAAAAAATTACCCGAAAATGTTTTTGTGGCTTACGATGGTTTGGTAGTAGATTGTTAAGCATAAAAAAACCTCGCAAAATGCGAGGTTTTTTATTCTGGAAAAAAAGTAATTAGTTTACTTTTCCACTTAAATCAGCACCAGCTTTGAACTTTACAACGTTCTTAGCAGCGATTTGAATTGTTTTACCAGTTTGAGGATTACGACCCTCTCTTGCAGCACGTGCTGAAATTGAAAATGATCCAAAACCAACTAAGGCAACTTTTCCACCTTTAGCAAGAGATCCAGCTACAGATCCAGTAAATGAATCTAATGCAAGTTTAGCAGCAGCTTTAGAGATACCAGCATCACTGGCCATAGCGTCGATTAATTCTGACTTGTTCATAATAAACAGTTTTAAGGGTTAATGTTTTATGCATTTTTTTTGAATGCTTTACAAATATAGACTATTGTTGAGATTGCACAAGTTTAGGGTACTCAAAACCACTACTTTGTTAATAAAACTGGGCAATTGTTGATAAATACGATTAAATTATACCTTTTTTTAAATAAAATGAGTAACAATGTGCCTTAACAAGCCTTGTGTTGGTTAAGAATAGAGTTTCCATTTAAAAAGGACTGTATTTCCATTTTCTTTTTGCCTGGGGTTTGAATTTCGATTAAACTTAAGTACCCGTCTGTTGTGTATATTTTTAATTCTGATTTTGTAGCTTCAATACTGCCTGCTTGTTTGTTATGTTTACTAATGGCGTAAGTGCTTTTATGAATCTTTACGACCACATCCGCATGACTAGGGTGTGTAAATGTTGTCCAGGCTACTGGGTAAGGACTTAGGCCTCTTACATGATTGTGGACTGCAAGAGCGCTTTTATTCCAGTTAATCTTACAGTTGTCTTTAAATAATTTTGGAGCGTCCTTAAGAGGCTTATCTTCCCTTTGAATTTCTGCCTTAATCGAATTGGCAAAAATTGCATCGCATGTTTCTGTGGCAAGTTCGGCTCCTAAATGCATGAGCTTGTCGTGAATATTTCCAGCAGTTTCATTTATGGCTATTTCACATTCTTTGTAGAGAAGAGTGGCACCCGTATCAATTTTTTCGTCTATAAAAAAAGAGGTTACGCCCGTTTTTGTTTCTCCATTTATTATGGCCCAATTTATTGGGGCTGCTCCACGGTACTGAGGCAGTAATGATCCGTGTATGTTAAAAGTACCGTACTTAGGCAGGGTCCAAACTTCTTTGGGCAACATTCTAAATGCAACAACTATAAATAAATCTGCATTCAGCTCCTTTAATACATTCAAAAAATGGCTGTCTTTTAACTTTTCAGGCTGTAAAATAGTTAAGTTTTGTTCAACAGCGTACTTCTTAACATCACAAGCTTGTAATTTGTGTCCTCTACCTGCTGGGCGGTCTGGCGGACAAACAACAGCCACTACTTGGTATCCACTCTGGTGAATGTGTTTTAGTGAGGCTACTGCAAACTGGGGTGTGCCCATAAATACAATTTTCTTCTTATCAGTCATTTAGTTTTAATTTATTGCCTTCTTTAAGTACTGTATTTTCTTCTAGTAGCTTTTTTATTTCGTCTAAAATTACCATTTCTTTCAGTTTACTGTACTGTCCGATAAAAGAAGTCATATTTAGGGTATTTACCTTTAAGCGTTTTAAAATTTCTGCTCTAATGGTATTTCTAAAGTCATCGCTACTTGTTTTATTCGAAATGCAAACATCGCAAATACCACAGTCTTTACTACTTTTCTCATCAAAATAATCCAACAATACCACCGATCTGCATACCTCAGTATTGGTAAGGTAGTTGTTCATGCTTTTTAGTTTCCCTATCAGTAGAGCTTTTCTTTGCTCAAAATGCTCTTTAGATAAGGTTAGGTGTTTGCTTTCGTGTCTTGCCGAGAGGTAGAAAATTTTACCCTTATTTGTTCGTGGTCTGTAATTTAGTATGTTTTCCTGATGTAATTGACTTAAAATTTTATGTACGTACTTACTATCTTTTCCTATTTGTATGGCCAACTTTCGTTCATTTATATCAGCGGCTTCGTCAAAAATATTCGGGTAAATTCTAAGTACTAATTGAAGTAACTCGCTTTTTTTTGACTGGTTTGTTTGATAGTTTAGTACAACAGATGCCGAAACTATTATTTGTAGGCTCGCGAACTGTTTTTGGTAGCTTTCAAATTTAAGATGTTCTTCTTTTTCAAGAATTTGAAAAGCTTTAATGCATTTCTCTTGAGGTAGCTTTGTGTGTTCGCAAAATTCCTCGATCGAAAAATTGAAGCTTTCCTCAAAGCCATCGCCAATAGCCAATTGAAGGTAATTGGCTAGTTTTTGGTAAATAACCCGAACTTCTTTTGAGGACGGATAGTTTTCTTCAAATCGATTTATGGCTGTATCTATTTCCGATTTTTGAAACAAACTTACGGCAAAAGACTTCTGGCCATCTCTTCCGGCTCTTCCGGCTTCCTGAAAGTAAGCTTCTAAAGTATTAGGTACTTGCAGATGTACTACCAATCTAACATCGGCTTTATCAATACCCATTCCAAAAGCATTTGTAGCCACCATTACTCTTACCGAGTTGTTCATCCATTTGTCTTGGTTGGTGCTTCGTTCTTCGGATGATAAGCCCGCGTGGTAATAAAGAGATTTTATACCTAGGTAATTTAATTCGGTGGCAAGTTCGTAGGCTCTTTTTCTACTGCGTACATATAGTATGCTAGAGCCTTTTATGCGTGTAAGCATTTTTTGAAGTCGATCCATTTTATTGGATTCTTCCAAAACCATATAAGCCAAATTACTTCTGTTAAAACTGTTTTGTATTTGTATTCCCTTTTTAAAAAGTAACTTTTTTTGAATATCGGCAGCCACCTCCTTAGTGGCGGTTGCTGTAAGTGCTAGTATTGGCGTGTTTGGTATTAATGCTCTAATATCTGCTATGTTCAGGTACGCTGGCCTAAAATCGTTTCCCCATTGAGAAATGCAATGCGCTTCGTCTACCGCTATTAAACTAAGCTTCATTTTTTGAATACGTGCTACAACAATTTCAGATTGCAGTCTTTCTGGCGATAAGTATAGTAGTTTTACTGTTCCGTAAACACAATTATCTAAGGCTATATCAACTTCTGAAGCGCGCATTCCACCGGTTAGGGCAATGGCCTTAATGTTTCTTTTTTGTAATTGCGAAACCTGATCTTTCATTAAGGCAACCAAAGGTGAAATAACAATGCATATGCCTTTGCTTGCAAGTGCAGGTACTTGATAGCATAAAGATTTTCCGCCCCCGGTAGGTAAAAGTGCTAGCGTGTCTTTTTTTTCTAGAATACTGTTAATTATTTCCTCCTGTTTTGGACGAAAGGAGTCGAAGCCCCAATAGTGCTTTAGTACCTTATGTATCTCAAAATTACTCAATATGATCTACTAAAAATTTAACTCGAGCTTGAATACTTGTTTTTGGTACGAGTACAATTTCATATCCGTACATTTCGTAAGCTTGTACCATATAGGTGTGGATGGCACAAGCTGTTTTAAAATCTTCCATACGCTCGGCGTCTTTTTGATAAATATCTTCCCAGGGTGGTGTAATAAATACCTGTTTGTAATACTTGTTTTCTCTGGCTAAAGTATCCCACTCTTTTGAAATAGGCAATGCGTCTTTTAATAAGTAGGCGAGCGAGTCTACAATACTTCTGTCGAAAAACTCTAAACTGTTTTTAGCCGAGTTAAACTGTTCTAGTCTTTTGGTAATTACTAAATTACTAAAGGCTTTTAAGTCTTTCCATGGCGTAATGTCTCCGTCAATTTTAAATTGATCGGCAATAATTTCTCTAGAGACTTCCGAGTGACAAATATAATTATTTGCTGCAAGCGCTTCAATTAAACTTGTCTTTCCTGTTCCTGGCGCACCAGAAATTGCGATTCGTTTTATCATGAAAACAAATTTATAAAAAAGCATGAGCTGTGAGGTCTCTTTTAATAAGCTTTGTACTTTTGTTTAAAATTTAGTTATGAACAAAGATTTTGATAGTTTAAGAGAACGCCTTGAGGAGTTAAGCTACCCGAGCGTATACATGTATAAGTTTATTGTAAAATCCGAATTACAAAAAATTGCACAAATCGAAAGTTTGTTCGATCCTGAAAAGGCTGAAATTATAAGAAAAGAGTCTTCTAAGGGTGCCTTTATATCAATTACTGTAAAAGAAGTGATGCTTAGTTCGGAGGAAATTATTCTTATTTACCAAAAAGCATCAAAAATTAACGGCGTTATAACTCTATAATATGGCTAAGTTTTGCATTTTAGGTTCTGGTATTGCTGGTTTGTCTGTGGCATACTACCTCAGAAAAAACAATCCAACAGCAGAAATCACTATTTTAGAAGAACAAGCAATAGCTGGAGGCGTTATTGATTCCGATCCGCTTGGTGATTGTGTTATGGAATGGGGGCCTAGAGGGGTTAGGCCAAAAGGAAATGGTCAATTGGTTTTAGAAATGGTAGAAGACCTTGGTTTATGGGATGAACTTGTGTTTGCAAACGATAAAGCAAAAAAACGCTATTTATACCACGATTCTAATTTACAAGTGTTGCCCTATTCCTTCTTTTCGTTTATTAGATCGCCTTATTTAATGATTTTTGCAAAAGCCTTGTTTAAAGATTTAAAAGCTGAGATTGTTTTAGAGGACGAAACTATTGCAGAATTTGTGGATCGGCATTTCGGTTTCGAAATGAGGTCTTTGTTTTTTGATAGTGTGGTTAGTGGTATTTGGGCAGGTGATGTGTCTAAAATGAGCGTTTCGGCAACTTTACCATTGCTTAAAAAATTAGAAGCTCGAAAAGGTTCTATTTTTAAATCATTACTAAGTTACAAAGCGGCACCCTACAATGCTAAGGTTTACCCAAAAGAAGTGAGTTCTAAAGCTTTGTTTAGTTTTAAAAAAGGCTTACAAGCTTTAACAGACAAATTAAAAGACCGCTTTTCAGATTCGATTGTTTACCATGCGCAAATAGCCTCAATTGATTTTGATGCACGCACCATAGTATCTGCAAACAAAACTAGCTATACCTACGATAAACTAATTTCTACCATACCTGCCTTTAAGCTTAGTGCCTATGTTTCTTTAAGCTTGGCTGGAGTTTTAAATTCAATAAATTACTCTCCGGTGGCCGTTTTAAATATGCAGCTTCTTAAAGACCAGTTAAGTTTTGATGGTTTTGGTTTCTTGGTTCCTTCAAAAGAGAACTCTGTAGTGTTGGGTATGGTAGCAAATTCAAATACTTTTCCAGAGCACGGTTCAAATACACATTGTGTTAATACGGTAATGATGGGAGGGGCTAGATTCACTTTTGATCAATTAAAGCAAATGGATTTAGAAGAAAAAGCGAAGGTTTTTTTAACAAAAGTATTTGGCAAAGAATTTCTTATTGAGAAGCAAGAGTTAAGGCTTATAGACCATGCAATTCCTCAGTACGAGAAAGGTCACTTGTCTAAGGTTGAGTACATTGAACTAAATTCGCCAAAAAATGTAAGAGTATTAGGTAGCTTTATGTACGGAGTTTCAATAATAGATATAGTTGCAAAGTCGAAAGAATATGCACAATCTTTTTAGTTGGTCTTGTTTGCATACCTCTTGTAGTAGGACAGTAGTAAAGTGCTCATTGGTAGCGCAAGTATAAGTCCTGTAATTCCTAATAAACTCCCCCAAATAGAAAGGGATAGTAAGATGATTGCAGGATGTAGCCCTGTAACCTTATTCATAATTCGAGGTATGAGTAGTGTTTCTTGTAACAGTTGAATGATAAAAAACACTAATGCTGCAGGTCCCATTGTTAACCATAGACTTTCGCCTGTCTCCATGCTTTGTAAAACACACAATAGAAAAACGGGAATGAATCCTAAAATTTGCAAATACGGAATTAGATTTAAAAGCCCGATGAGTATGCCCATTAAAATAGCTAAGGGCATGCCTATTATGCTAAAACCCAAACAAAAGAGTACCCCTACAATAAGTGCTATGGTGGCTTGTCCTCTAAAATAAGCCCTCATTCCATTATTCAAATCTTGTCCTATTCCGTTAGCCATATCTCTGTGCTTTGACGGTATCCAATTAGACCAAGTTTTGTTGAATTTTGGATAACCTTGCAGAATAAAAACAAGGTATAGGAATATGAAAAACAAGCCAAATACACCTGTAAGCAAATCTAAAGACTCGTTAAAAATAGTTTTAATGATAGGCGTGATTTTAGTAAACGTATCCGAAACAGTGCTGCTATTTATAAATTCTTTAGCCTGATCGGAATGAAGGAATTGGTTTACTTGTTCCTGAAATTCGGGTGGAATAGGAGGGATGACGTCCGCATTTTGTTTTAATAGTGTAGCGGCGTTTCGAAATTCTTTATTCAAAGTAGGAAGACTCAATAAGGTAATACCTCCTACTAAAACTAAGGATAGCGATAATCCTATTCCAATTGCTAAGCCCCTGTTTTTTATTCTTAATTTTTCTTGTAAAAATGTAATAAGGGGGTTTACTAAATAAGCAATAAAGAGCGCTATTAAAAAAGGACTTAATACTTCTTTTAGGGTGTAAACTAAATAGCTTATTAAGGCGAGCAGTAATAAGTTTCTGAATGATTTTTCTTGCATTTTATCTTATTTTAATAATCGTATCAAATGTATAATTCTTTATCAAATAATAGGAAGATTAGTGTAGCTAATTTATCCGTAATAGGAATGTAATATGCTTTTATGACAAGATATATATGTGAACTAAAAATTTATATAACAAACTGTAATAAATTGATTTTAAAATATTTAATTAAGTATTTAACATTAAATTAACTTTAATATATTTGAACAATAGATGTTCAGGTAAAACGCGAATTGTCATAATGTCAGTTGAGATAAATCAATAAGAGTTTAGGAGCTTTTTGACAGTATGTCAGTCTGCTTTGCGCTAGCTAAATTTGCAACCTCTTGGCCAACTTTAGCGCCTAAAGCCACGCCCATACCTCCCAATCTAATTGCGCAATAAAGGTTCTCGTCTAGCTGTTTTAAAAGGGTTGTTTTTGAAGTTCCAACTCCCATTATACCTGTCCAAGTTTGCTCAATTTCGAAAGCCTGATTAGGTAGAATTTTTGTTTTAAGAAGCCATAAAAGATGCTCTTGAATTTTAGTAGATGTATGCATCTCAAAAGTTTCTTCTGCTTGAAAGTCTAAGTTTCGTCCACCTCCAAGCAGTACACGATCCTTTACATTTCTAAAATAGTAGTAACCCTTGTCCATATGGAAACAACCTTTAATCTTTAAGTTTTTTATAGGCTTAGTAATCAAAACTTGAGCCCTAGCAGGTTTTAGGTCTAGCTTAGGAAGTAGTTTGGCTGCAAAGGCATTGTTGCAAATAATTAATTTACTTGTTTTTAATGAAGCATCCTTAGTATTTACAAGCCAATGGTCGTTTTTTTTATCAAAGCTATCTACATTAAACCCGTTCATAATTAAAATTCTAGCTTTCAGACATAAGTCTAGCAGCTTCTTCATCATCATACCTGTATCAATCTGTCCTTCAAAATTATTTTTTATCAATAAGTTGCTCTTCTCAAATCCAAATTCGGAAGGATTATGAAATGTTTCGAACGTTTTAGCTTTAAAAATAGGCTGCAGCTGTTGGTTTAAATAGCCAAGCTCAGCCACGCATTTATGGTACAATGCAGCATCCTCAAATAATTCGTAGCTTCCGTGTTGTTGGTAGTCCATGAAAGCATCGCCAACTAAGGCTCTTAATTTTGCAAGTCCTTTAACGCGATCTTCAACCAAATTGAAAACATCATTTGCGTTCGAATTGCTTAAATCATCCAACAATTCTGAGGGAGAACCAAAACAAGTAAATCCTGCATTTTTTGTACTCGCACCAGTAGGAAGAAAGCCTCTTTCCAAAACAACGATTTTTGAATTTGGGTTTAATCGCCTTAGTTCTAGGGCACAAGTAAGGCCAACAATCCCACTTCCTAAAACAGCGTAGTCTATATTTTTTAAAAAAGATTCTTCTTCCCAATAGCTAGTACCACTCATAATTTATAAAATTTAAGCTGGAAATATAAAGTAATTATTTTTGGCATTTCTTTTGTAACTTCGAGCCTTGTATTTTATTGAATTGAATTTATTTAAAAAGCACATTATGCAACAGAAATATCCACAGATTAAACACTTATTTCTTTTTACGTTTTTATTCATTTCGTTTTTAAGTTTAAAGGCACAATCTGTATGGCAAGAGGTTCAAGAAAGTTCCATTCTGCCTACTTCTGATCGTCACACAATTCCTTCTTCATACGGTACATACGCTATAGATTTAGATGCCGCGCTGAATTTATTAGAGCAGGCTCCAAAAGAATTTTCTGTTGTGGTAAGAAATAGCTCAACAATTATTAGCTTACCAATGCCGAATGGTGAGATGCAAAACTTTGCGGTTGTAAAATCTAGTACAATGCACCCGAGCTTGGCTGCTAAATACCCATCAATACACACGTATTTAGCGCAGGGTATAGATGATGGAACTGCAACAGCTAGAATATCGATTAGTAATAACGGCTTTCATGCTATGGTAATCTCATCTTCTGGTACGTCTTATATAGATCCTTACAGTATAAACAATTCTTCTTATTGTATCTCGTATTCTAAAGAAGCTTTTTACTCGACCAACCAAAAGGTTAGAGATTCTCAATGTGTTATAAATACAGCAGAGGCGAATGCTAAAGCAATGGCTGTTGGTCAATCTGGAGACGTTCTTAGAGTTTACAGAGCTGCAATAGCATGTACTGGCGAATATGCTCAATTTCATGCAAACAACTCTGGCGACGATGCCGCAACTGCTGCTCTAGCAGCCATTGTTGTTACCATAAATAGAGTAAATGTTGTGTACGAAAGAGAAGCGTCATTTAGACTCAACTTAGTGGCAAACAACGATCTTATTGTATATACCAATAGTACCAACGACCCTTATTCTAACTCTAATGCTTCTGCTATACTAGGCGAAAACCAGGATAATATAGATGATTTAATTGGAAATGGTAATTACGATATAGGTCATATTTTTTCTACAGGTGCTGGAGGCTTGGCCACTCAAGGAGTTTGTAATTCTAACTTTAAGGCCAGAGGAGTTACCGGAACCAATGCTCCCATAGGAGATGCTTTTGACATCGATTATGTTGCACACGAAATGGGGCATCAGTTTGGTGCTGATCATACCTTTAACGGAGATACTGGAGACGGTAATTGTGGTGCTGGTAACAGAAATCCTTCCACAGCCTACGAACCCGGTTCTGGAACCACCATTTTAGCCTACGCTGGTATTTGCGATATTAACAATCTTCAACAAAATTCCAACGATTACTACCACACAGCTTCTTTTGATGAAATTACAAGTCATATTGAAAACAATACCTGTGCAGAGAATTTACCAACCGGTAATTCAATTCCAGTAGCGGTTGCAAATCCATCTGGTCTTGCTTTTACCATACCCATAAATACTCCTTTTGAATTAACCGGAGCAGCTACAGATCAAAACGCTGTTGATGTATTAACTTATTGCTGGGAGCAGTATGACTTAGGCGAAGCAATGGATGATTTAGACAATCCAACTGGAAATGCACCTTTGTTTAGATCTTGGCCTCCTTTGGAATCTCCAACACGTGTATTTCCTTTAATGGATGATCTTGTTGCTGGAACATCGACTTTAGGTGAAACACTTCCATCGTATGCTAGAAATATGAATTTCCGACTCACAGTAAGAGATAATAAGGCCGGTGGTGGTGGTGTTAGCTACGATCAAGTTCAGTTAACCGTAAGTGATCAAGCGGATGGTTTTGCTGTAAATGATATTACTTCAGAATGGGAATACGGTACTACCTATACCGTAGCATGGGACATAGCAAATACGGATGAAGCTCCGGTAAGTGCAGCAAATGTATCTATTTATCTTTCTACCGACAACGGACTTAGCTTTATCGACTTACTTCTTGACGTGCCTAACAATGGTTCTGCAGAGGTGGTTTGTCCTAATTTAGTATCTGATCAAGCCATTATAAAAGTAAAAGGAAGTACCAATGTTTTCTTTAACGTATCCAACACATTCGAAATTGTTGAATCATCTGATCCTAATTTTTCAATTACTGTAGACCCAGTAGATCTAGAAATATGTTCTGGTGAAAATGCAGTTTTTGATATACAAGTAGATCCAATACTAGACTTTAGTACTCCAGTTAATTTGTCTATAGCAGATGTGCCAGATGGAATTCTTGCCATATTTGTTCCAGATAACGTAATACCTGGAGATAATTCTACTTTAACAATATCTTCTCCATTTCCGATTCCTGCAATTGTAATTCCCGCGCAAATTTCGGGTACTGCAGACGGCATTACGCACTTAGCAGACATTACGATAACCGTATTTGAAGGAACACCAGAACCAACAACGCTAAGTACTCCAGCCGCTGCGCTAGTTGGAGTGTCTTTAACGCCTACTTTTACTTGGGAAGAAGTAGCGAGTGCAAATTCGTACACGCTTCAAATAGCTACAGACCTAGATTTTATCGATGTAATACAAAACATCGTAGATCTTGAAAACCCAAGCTTTTCTTTAGGAACATTATTAGCACCAGAAACAGAATACTTTTGGAATGTTCAAGCAAACAGCCCTTGTGGTGACTCAGAGTTTAGCGAAACCTTCAGTTTTACCTCGGGCGAAGAAGATGTAGTAGAAATACCTGGTTGTACAGACATTACTGCTTTTAATTACGAACCTACGGCTAATGTAGACGACAATTCTTGTGTGCCTGTAACCTTTGGTTGTACCAATCCAGAAGCAGATAACTTTAACGAAACAGCAAATACAGACAACGGCTCTTGTATTATCTCTGGTTGTACCAATCCAGATGGGCTTAACTTTAATGAAGATGCTACCTTAGATGATGGTTCTTGTACTATTGAAGGTTGTACAGACCCTACGGCCTCTAATTACAACCCTTTGGCTAATATAGAAGACAATTCTTGCATTTCCTTTATTCTAGGCTGTACAGACTCTCTTGCTTATAACTTTAATCCAAGTGCAAACTCTGAAGATGGTTCTTGCGATTATACTTCTTTAGTAATTATTCAATGGGAAGAACTCGCAGGTTCTAACTTTCACTTTTGGGCTTTAATAAACGACTTACCAAACCCATCTAATTTATTTTGGAATATGGGAGACGGAACCACTTACGGTACTCCTGAACCAAACCATTACTATGAAGAAAATGGAACTTATGAAGTAACCGTTACAGCTTATACCTTTATGGGGGCCTTTATTGCAT
>Ga0209533_1001719_pt1 | contig 20400 bp, 18 predicted proteins | sample COG_04_FD_184748 | JGI IMG/M metagenome (GOLD analysis project Ga0209533, IMG submission 184748) | Pelagic Microbial community sample from North Sea - COGITO 998_met_04 (SPAdes) (version 2) | ecosystem: Environmental > Aquatic > Marine > Neritic zone/Coastal water | place: Helgoland, sampling...
AGACCACCACGTTGATAGGCTGGATGTGGAAGCGCAGTAATGCGTGTAGCTGACCAGTACTAATAGCTCAATTGGCTTGATTTATGCACTGAAAAAAATTTTTAAGATTTTAGATATAGATGAAAACAATAAAATTAAGTATTTAGTTAATACCAAGCAATCAATATTGTACAGATTGACCTTTATTCTGTAAATATAGGATAGGATATTGTTTGAATAAATAAATTTTATATGAAAAAAGCCTTAATTACTGGAATAACAGGCCAAGATGGATCTTATCTGGCAGAATTTTTACTAAATAAAGGTTATGAAGTTCATGGTATTAAAAGAAGAACTTCTTTAATTAATACTCAACGAATTGATCACTTGTATCAATCTCCTCAAGATATTAATCGAAAGTTTATTTTACATCATGGTGATTTAACAGATTCATCCTCTTTAATTAGAATTATTCAAGAAGTTAAACCTGATGAAATTTATAATTTAGCTGCACAAAGTCATGTAGCAGTTTCTTTTGAAGAACCAGAATATACTGCTAACTCTGATGCAATAGGAGCTCTTAGAATTTTAGAGGCTATTCGTATTTTAAATTTAGAAAAAAAAACTAAATATTATCAGGCTTCAACCTCAGAATTATATGGTTCTGTAAGAGAAACACCACAAAATGAAAAAACACCTTTTTACCCAAGAAGCCCGTATGGAGTTGCGAAACTTTATGCTTATTGGATTACCGTCAATTATAGAGAAGCTTATGGTATTTATGCCTGTAATGGAATTTTATTTAATCATGAAAGTCCTGTTCGTGGAGAAACATTTGTTACAAGAAAAATAACAAGAGCTTTAGCAAAAATAAAAGTAGGATCACAAAAAAATTTATACCTTGGAAATCTAAATGCTAAGAGGGATTGGGGGCATACAAAAGATTTTGTAGAAGCGCAGTGGCTGATGTTGCAGCAAGAAAATCCAGAGGATTTTGTAATAGCAACCGGCAAACAATATTCAATACGAGACTTCGTTAATTTAGCCTCAAAAAATTTAGATATGAAAATTGATTGGCATGGAAAGGATTTAGATGAAGTAGGCTCTTTTAATGGTGAAGATATTATAAAGGTTGATCCAAGATATTTTAGACCGACAGAAGTTGAAAACTTATTAGGAGATGCCAGCAAAGCCAAAAAAAAATTAAAATGGTATCCCAAAATATCATTTGAACAACTAGTTAAAGAAATGGTTGATAGTGATTTAAAATTAGCAAAAAATGATCAACTTATTAATAGGTAAAGTTTAATAAAATTAATAATTAGTCAATGGCTAAAACAAAAATTTTTATAGCAGGTCATAATGGCATGGTTGGATCTGCTTTAGTTCACTTTCTACAATCACAAGAAGTTGAAATTATAACAAAAAATAAAGTAGAACTTGATTTATTAAATCAAAATAATGTTCAAAATTTTTTTAAAAATCAAAAAATTGATCAAGTATATTTAGCAGCAGCTAAGGTCGGGGGCATTCATGCTAATAATACTTATCCTGCAAATTTTATTTATGAAAATTTATCTATTACAACAAATGTTATTCATAGCGCTTTTTTAAATGGTATTAAAAAATTATTATTTTTAGGATCCAGTTGTATTTACCCTAAAAATGCCAATCAACCCATAAAAGAAGAGGAATTATTAAATGGAAAACTAGAGCCAACTAATGAACCTTATTCTATTGCTAAAATAGCAGGAATTAAAATGTGTGAAAGTTATAATCGTCAATATGGTAAAAGTCATAGTGTCGACTACAGATGTATAATGCCAACAAACCTTTATGGACCAGGAGATAACTATCATCCTCAAAATAGTCATGTAATTCCAGGACTAATTTATCGTTTTCATGAAGCAAAAACTAATAATTTATCAAATGTTACTATTTGGGGAACAGGTATACCCAAACGTGAATTTTTGTATGTTGATGATATGGCACGTGCCTCAATTCATTTAATGAACATAGATAAAAAAACTTATGATCAACACACGTCACCTATGTGTAGTCATATAAATGCTGGAAGTGGCGTGGATATTAGTATTAAAGAACTTGCAGAAATTATAAAAGAAGTTGTAGGTTTTAAAGGAGAAATTAATTTTGACTTAACTAAACCCGATGGTAGCCCTAGAAAATTTTTGGATAGTAAACGAATAAATAATCTTGGCTTTAAACCTGAGATAAGCTTAAAAGAGGGTCTAATAAAAACCTATCAAGATTATATAAAGACTTAATGCAAAATTTAAAAAAATTATTATTATTACTTACACCCTTAGAGATTAGACATGCAGGCTTGTTATTATTAATGATCTTAATAATGGCATTGCTGGACACGATTGGAGTAGCATCTATATTGCCTTTTATTTCAGTGCTTACAAATCCAGATCTTATCGAAACAAATTCAATTTTGAATTATATGTTTCAAGCCTCAAAAATATTTGGAGTTGAAAATAATCAAGATTTTTTATTCATTTTAGGTCTCTTTGTATTTATATTTTTAGTTGTCTCAATAACCTTCAAAGCTCTTACAACTTATGTGCAATTGCGATTTATTTCAATGTGTGAATATAGTATTAGTAAACGTTTAGTAGAAAAATATTTACACCAGCCCTATAATTGGTTTTTAGGTCGTCATAGTGCTGATCTTGGAAAGACTATTTTAGCGGAAGTAGGCACAATAGTTGGAGGTTACCTAAAACCATTACTGAATCTGATAGCCAAAAGCATAGTTGTATTTGCACTTATTACTTTATTAGTCTTAACTGACCCAAAACTTGCTTTGATAACTGGTTTTACACTGGGTACATTTTATGTGGTTATTTTTTATTTTATACGTAAATATCTTTCTCGACTTGGAGAAGAGCGATTAATAAGCAATCAGTTACGCTTTACGACAGTTAGTGAAGCTTTTGGTGCTGCAAAAGAGATTAAAATAGGAGGTTTAGAACAAAATTATGTTGAACGTTTTTCTGCGCCTGCTCAAATTTTTGCTAAAAATATTGCTTCGGCGAGAGCTGTAAGTCAATTGCCTCACTATTTCTTAGAAGCTATCGCCTTTGGAGGTATCATGCTAATGATACTTTATCTGATGGTCCAAAAAGGTAGTTTTAATGATGCTTTGCCCATCATCAGCTTGTATGTTTTTGCTGGGTATCGCTTAATGCCAGGGGTTCAGGCAATTTATGCTTCTTTTGCTTCGTTCATTTTTGTTGGTCCTTCACTTGATAGGCTTCATGAGGACATGATCAACCTTAAAAAATTTAACTTAAATCAAGACCAGGGTATTTTATCTTTTAATAAAAATATTACATTAAAGAACATTCATTTTAACTATCCCAATACACCACGAGTAGCGTTAAAAAATGTTAATTTAACCATTACTGCAAAATCTACTGTTGGTTTGATAGGTGCCACTGGTAGTGGCAAAACTACAATGGTTGATATAATTTTAGGATTACTTGAGCCTCAAAAAGGAATTATAGAGATTGATGGAAAAATTATTACACAAAAAAACATAAGATCTTGGCAAAAATCTATTGGTTATGTCCCCCAGCATATTTATTTATCTGATGATACAGTTTCAGCCAATATTGCTTTTGGGGTAGAGCCAAAAGATGTTGTTAAAGAAGCTGTTGAAAAAGCATCTAAAATTGCAAATTTACATGAATTCGTAATAGATGAATTACCTAAGCAATATCAAACAACAATTGGTGAGCGTGGGGTTAGGTTATCAGGTGGACAACGTCAACGTATAGGAATTGCAAGAGCTTTATATCACAATCCAAAAGTACTAATTCTAGATGAAGCAACGAGTGCGTTAGACAATGAAACTGAAAAAGCAGTAATGGATGCCATAGATACTCTTAGAAAAGAAATCACTATTATCTTAATTGCTCATCGCTTAAATACAGTAAAAAGATGTGATAAGATCTACTCATTAAAACAAGGTGAAATCAAAAATCAAGGGACATTTGATGAATTAATTAAAGTTAATGAGAATTTCTCCTTTATTAACAAGAATGAGGAAAATACTAGAAAAAATGATTAAAATATTTTTCATATTAGTTAAATTTGACTTATTCTTTTTAAAGTACACTCCAATCTCCATTTTAATCAAAATATTGAAATGATAAAAAACAAAATATATATCAGCGGACTTAATATGACTGGTAAGTCTTTTTTTTTGTCTCTACTCAATGGCAACTCCAGTATTGCCTGTTATCCTTTTCATAAATTTGGATTTAGCCCAGAACATGATAAAATTAAGCATTATCTTACAAAAAGAACAACTCTACACCCTTATGCTAGAAAGTATTTTGAATATAACAAAAAATATATAATCAAAATAAAATTATATAATGAAAAAGAAATATACGAAATTAATATTAGTGAATTAATACTTTTTATAATAAGTAATAATAACTCAATTGCATATATGCTTGAGTCACACACTACAAAAAAATTACCTGTATTTGCTGGCGATTCTTATTTCGAATATATGAATATTGATTTTAATTTTAATCTTTTTATTAATCGTATAGAGAAAAATATAAATTTGTATCGAAAAGAAATATTTGAATTAGAGGATTTAGACAATATTATTTATAATAGTTTTTTAGACTCTACCAATCAATATAATTCAAGTTTATCACAATATAAATATTATTGTCAATGTACTTCCAATAGTTTAGATGAAATTAATTTTTTACTAAAGTACTATAAAAATTCAAAACTAATATATATAAAAAGAGACTCAGTTTCTGGATCGTATGCTGTTGCTAAGAGGCTTAGTTCTAAAAGTATTGAATCGTCTTCAAAAAATCATTTAAAAAAAATAATGTTTAATTATTATTACAGTAGAAGAAAAATTGATGATGATAATTTTCTCAATGTAACTGAAAAAAACTATGACAAAAATAAATTACTAATTGTTAATTTTGATGATATTTTTAACAAAAGAAGTGATGTTATGCACAATGTCAGTGACTTCTTAAATATAAGATTTGAAGAATCAATGATGCAACCACATGTGATGAATTACAAAATTAATAATTCAGATTTTTTAAAAAATAACATGAATGATGATCCTAATGAGTTATTCTCTGAAAAAGAGTTAAATGAATTAAGAGATATTTTAAATTCTAAAATTAAATTATTTTTTTATAAAAATTTATATAGATTACTTTTAAAAACACGTTTGCTCAAATAAATCACTTAATTAAAAGCTTTAATCACTTTAATCTAATTATTAAATGTTTTTAAGTCATTTTATTAATTATTTAATTGATAAATAATAAAATTTTTATAATTTTAAGTATTAGTTAAACTTTCAATTTAAAAAAATTGAAAAAAAATTTAATTTTAATATTTTAAAATTAATTAATATATTAAGCGATGCTCACCAAACCAACTATATATTAAAATATTAATTTAATTTAAATTTCTTGTTTTAAGTTAAAAAAAAGTTAAATTAATTTTATAATTTTATGTCATCTTTAAAAAATGCTCTAATAACAGGAGGAACAAGAGGAATAGGGAAATCAATTGTTGAAGAACTAAAGAAGAAGTATGTAGTTTATTATACTGGTACAAAACATAGAAATATAAAAAATTATTTTCAATTAGATTTATCTGACATAAAATCTGTAAATCGTTTTATAAAGAATTCGAGTAAGTTAAATTTTGATATACTTGTTAATAACGCAGGAATAAATAATATTAAATATTTTGATACATTCTCATCAGGGGAAATACAAGAAATGTTAAATATAAATTTAATAAATTTAACATTAATTACAAAAATTTTATTAAAAAATATGATTAAAAATAAATGGGGTAGAATTATAAATATCTCATCTATTTGGGGTGTAAACCCATGTAAAAAAAGATCAATTTATTCTATAACAAAAAGTGCATTAATTTCTTTTTCAAAAAGTTTAGCAATAGAATATGGAAAGTATAATATTAACTCTAATTCTATTTCTCCAGGATTTATATTAACAGATCTTACTAAAAAAAGTTTATCTTCAAACCAACTGAAATCTTTAAAAAAAAAAGTGCCCTTAAAAAGGTTTGGTTCACCAGAAGAAATAGCAGAAATAGTTTTATTTTTATGTAGGGAAAAAAATTATATTAATGGATCAAATATTGTTGCAGATGGTGGATTTTTGAGTGGATATGAAATTTAAAATTAAATCTAAACTAAAAATTTATAACCTGGAATTTATAGATTCCTATAAAAAAAAAATTTTAGATTATGATAAAAATCAACTTTTTATAATTGATAGAAATGTATTTAATTTATTTTTTAAAAATCAAATTAAAATAGAAAACTTTATTTTAATAAAAAGCTCTGAGGAGAGTAAAAGTTATCACAAGATTTCAAATATAATAAATAAAATTTTACAAAAAAGGTTGAATAAAAAAAGTAAAATTATTGCAATTGGTGGGGGGATAACACAAGATATAACAAGTTTTATTTGCTCTATTTACTTTAGAGGTATTGATTGGGAGTTTTTTCCAACAACACTTCTTGCACAAGGGGATAGTTGTATTGGTGGAAAAACATCTATTAATTTTGGAAAATTTAAAAATCAATTAGGAAATTTTAATCCTCCATCAAATATATATATTGATATAATTTTTTTAAAAAAATTAAAGAAAAGAGATATAGAATCAGGAATTGGTGAAATGGCTCATTTGTTAGCTGTCAGAGGTATTGCTAATTTTAATTCTATTAAAAAATATTTTAAAAGTGAAATATCCCTTAAAGATTTGATTATTACAAGCTTACAGTCTAAAAAATATTATATTGAAAAAGATGAATTTGATAAAAAAGAAAGAAAACTTTTGAACTTTGGCCATACTTTTGGTCACGCAATAGAGAGTGCAACAAATTATAAAATTCCTCATGGAGTGTGTGTGGCCTATGGTTGTCTTATTGCTTTTTGGATTTCAAATAAAATGAACTATTTAACTAATAAAAATTACTTACAATGTGAAAAAGTTTTAAAATTAATCATTAATAATAAAATTAAATTCAATATTTTGGAATTTAAAAAAGCAATTCTTAGAGATAAGAAAGCTAATAAAAATAAAGTTGGATTTATTCTATCACATGGATGTGGTAAAATGTTTATAAAAGAGATGAAAATAGATTTAATTTTTTTAAACAATGTTAAAAAATTTAATAGTCAAATAGAATTTCAATAAATTTCACTAAAAATGAATATTTTATTAATAATAGGTGATCATCTTAGACATAAAAAATTTTTGGAAATACTTTCAAATAAAGTAAAAATTTCTTGTGTAATAATGGAGAAAAGAGAAAATTCTATTCCTAACGCAAACTTTATTAATAATAAAATAGATAAGAAAAATTTTATTAAACATTTTAAAAATAGAGAAATTGCTGAAAAAAAATATTTCAAATTAAAAAAAATTAAAAATGATACTGAAATTATTTCAATAAAAAATATAAAAGAAAAACAAAATGATTGTAAAAAAATATTAAATAGAATTAATCCTGATATTGTATTTACTTTTGGTGTAAGTTTAATTCCACCTAAACTTCTTAAAATTATGCCAAAATATTCAATTAATCTGCATAGTGGTTTAGCACCATATTATAAGGGAGCAGCCTGTAATTTTTGGCCCTTCTATTTTCTTGAGCCAAATTGGGCTGGAATGACTTTTCATTTGTTATCAAAAAAATTAGACTCAGGTAGTATATTACATCACACAACTCCTAAACTTGATATTAAAGATAATATTCACGATGTAAGTTGCAAAGTACAGTTGAAATCATTCAAGGAAAGTTTACAAATTATAAATATGATTAAAAATAAAAATATTAAAGAACATAAATTAAACTTAAATGGAAAACTGTTTTTAAAAAAAGACTTTAAGCCAGAACATTTAAGAATAGTTTATAATTTGTACAATGACGATCTTGTCAAATATTACTTACAAAACAAAATACACAAAACAAAACCAAAACTTGTCTCAATAAATGATTAACATTGGCATTATAGGATGTGGAAGAATTGCAGGTCATCACTGTGAAGCTATTAAAAAAATACGTGGCTTAAAAACAGTAGCTGTTTGTGATTTAGATTTTACAAAAGCTCAAGAATTAGCAAAAAAATACAAAGCTAAAGCTTATAAAAGCTATTATGAAATGTTAGATGAACAACAGGAAATTAATCTTGTGGCAATAATTACACCTTCAGGAATGCACTATGAGCATGCGGTTGATATTATTAAAAGATATAAAAAGAATATAATTATTGAAAAACCTACATTTTTAAAAAGTGAACAAGTTCAAGAAGTTTATAAATTAGCAAAAAAATATAAGATAAAATTATTTCCTATTTTTCAAAATAGATACAACAAAGCAGTTAAGAGAGTAAAAAAATCTTTAGGGTTTGGTGTTCTTGGCGACATAAGAACAATAAATGCAACTGTTAGATGGTGTCGACCTCAAAGATATTACGATATGTCAAAATGGAGAGGTACTTATTCACATGATGGGGGTGCACTTACAAATCAAGGAATTCATTATATTGATATGTTGATATTCTTTGCATCGAACATTACGAAAGTTAGTTGCATTGCTAAAACTCTTGGTTCAAAAATTGAAGTCGAAGATACTGCTACAGCAATATTTAAACTAAAAAATGGTGGGATTGGAAGTTTAGAGATTACTACTGCAGCCAGACCTGATGATTTTGAAGGATCAATAACTCTTGTTTGTTCAAAAGGTATGGCAAAAATTTCTGGAATAGCCTCTAACGAGCTAGTCATTTTTTCACCAAAGAAAAGTGATTGCAAAAAATACTCTGACGATTTTAAAGATTTACCTGGTAGAGGTAAGGTTTATGGCAGGGGTCACCATGATTCATATATTGATATTTATAAATCATTAACAAAAAAAGTGCCTTATCCTATTCCACCTTCTGAATGCTTAAAATCAGTTAATTTACTTAATGCTCTTTACAAATCCTACGAAAACGATGGTAAATGGGTAAAGCTAGATAAGATTGTAAAGCCAAAAAAGCTTGGTAGAAAAAATGAAAAAATATCCAATCTTTATAGATCATAATGGTTGATAATAAGAGATTAGCTATATTTGGAGGTAAAGCTGTTAGGCAAAAACCTTTTCCTCAAAGATTTTTATTTAATCATAAGGAAAAAAAAATTGTTAACAAACTCCTGGATCACTCTATTAGAACAGGAAAACAAATCAGGTATTCAGGTGAATATCAAAAAAAATATCAAAATAAATTTAATAAATTTATGGGCTCTATTGGCTACAGTCATTGCGTTAACTCAGGCACAAATGCTTTATTGTGTTGTTTAGGTGCACTTGGGTTAAAAAAAAATTCAGAGGTAATTGTACCCTCATTAACAGATGTTGGGTGTATTACGCCTGTTATACTAATGGGGTTAAAACCAATTCCAGCCGACATAGATGTTTTTAGTTTTAATATTAATATTGAACAGATAAAAAAAAAAATCACAGCAAAAACTAAAGCAGTTATAGTTGCACATATAGGTGGAGAAGTTGCAAATATTATAGAAATAAAAAAATTTTTACAAAAAAAAAATATTTATCTAATTGAAGATTGTTCCCAGTCACATGGTTCTGAAATTAATAATATTAAAGTGGGTAATTTTGGAGCTATATCTTTTTTTTCTACAATGTCGTCCAAGCTACATTGCACAGGTGGAACTGGAGGAGTAGTTTATTCTAGAAATAAAAAATTAATAAAATTATCACAAATGTTTGCTGACAGAGGAAAATTACTAGATAAAAATGGAAATTTTAGTGGAAAATACACAAACTTTGGAATTAATTGTACGCTTGATGAAATTTCAGCTGCGATAGGATGTGTTCAGATTGATAAATTAAAAAAAAATATAAAAAAAACAAATGTTATGGGAGAAACCATAAAAAGAAAATTACAAGATATCAACTCACCATCAAAAATAAAAAATCAAATTGAAAATACTTTTAATGTTTATTGGTTTTTAAGAATTGATCTTGATATAAAAAAAATATCTGTATCTAAGAAAAAATACTGTGAGGCATTAGCAAAAGAGGGTGTGAATTTAAGTGAAAAATATCGTTATAATCCATTTGAACACCAATGGTTTAAGAAATATTTAAAAGAAAGTAGATTAAAATATAAAATACCTCCCTTCATTAATTATGAAAATTCTCTTAAAAATCAATATATTATTTTTATTAGAGAAAATTATACTAAAAAAGACATAAGTGATATTTTTAATAGTATTAAAAAAGTTGACTCTTTTTACAAAATTTAAATTATGATTAATAAAAAAAAAATTTCTATATGCTCTAGAACATTTTATAATAATTTAGAACTAAGAAGTGAATTAGATAAGTTATTTCAGAACATAAAATATAATAAAACCAACAAAAGTCTTGATGGGAAAAGTTTAGTTAATTTTTTGAAGGGCTCAGAAATAGCTGTAGTCGGTCTAGAAAAATTGAATCTAAAAACACTAAGTCAACTGTCAGATTTAAAAGCGATTGTGAAGTATGGTGTTGGTTTGGATAAAATAGACTTAGGATATTTGAAAAAAAATAAAATAAATTTTTTTCATTTTCCTGGATTTAATAAAAGATCTGTTTCTGAATTAGTTTTGTCATTTATGTTATCTGTATCTAGAAAATTAATTGAACTTAATTCACTAGCTAAAAAAAATACTTGGGTCCAAATAACTGGTAATAACCTCTCTGAAAAAAAAATTGGGATTATTGGATGTGGATTTATAGGTAAAGATCTCATAAATTTGCTAAAACCGTTTAAATGTAAAATATATGTTAATGATATTATAAATATTGATGAATGTTTGATTAAAAACAAAATTATATTTAAAGAAAAGAAAGATATATTCTCTGAATGTGATTTTATATCTATACATATCCCCTTTAATAAAAAAAATAAAAATCTAATAAATAAAAGGTATTTAAAATTAATGAAATCAACAGCTACTCTAATCAATACTTCAAGAGGTGGAATAGTTGATGAAAAAGAATTATATAAATTATTAAAAAAGAAATCTATAGGGTCAGCATACTTTGATGTTCTTAATGTTGAGCCACCAAAAAATAATTCTAAGTTACTTAAGCTTAAAAATTTCTTTATTTCACCACACATAGGTGGATCTACAAAGGAAAGTATATTAAAAGGAGGCTTTTTATGTATAAAAAAACTAACTCAAATAAAATAAAAGATAGAATTTTTGGATTCATACCTGCCCGAATGGCAGCTACCAGATTTCCAAACAAGCCACTAAAAAAAATTTTGGGGATACCAATGATAGAGCATGTATATGAAAGGTCAAAATTATTTAAAAATTGGAAAAATTTATTCTTAACTACTTGTGATAAAGAAATAAAAAATTTTTGTTCTACAAAAAATATACCTGTCATTATGACTTCTAAAAAACACAAAAGATGCTTAGATCGAGTGTATGAAGCAGCCTCAAAAATTAAGGGTATTAAAGATAGAGATATTGTTGTTTGTGTTCAAGGTGATGAGCCTATGATGAAAACAGAAATGATAGAAAATGTCTTAAAACCTATTTATAAAAATAAAAAGATTAATGCTACTGTTCTTGCGATGGATATTATTGATGAAAGACAGTTTAGGGATATAAATGCCGTTAAAATAATTCATAAAATTTCAGGTGAGGTACTGTATACTTCTAGGGCGCCAATTCCTCACACTAAAAATTTTACAAAAAAAACAAAAGCCAAAAGAATTTATGGAATATTTGCTTTCAGATGGCATTCTTTAAAAAAATTTTATTTCACTAAACCAAGTTTTTTAGAGATTAGTGAGTCTTGTGATTCTAATAGAATTTGTGATAATCATGGAGGCCAATTTATAGCAAAACAAAAATATGAAGACTCATTTTCAGTAGATACTGAAAAAGATCTTAAAAAAGTAGAAAAATATTTAAAGAAGAATAAACAGAATTATAAATATCTAACAAAATAATTATGAAAAAAATAAAAGTGGCCATCATTGGAATGGGTGTTGTTGGCACTAAAAGAAAGTTTTTTTTATCTACAAATAAAAAATATTTAGTAAAGTACATAAGTGATAATAGGTTTAAAAAAGACTTTACTAAAAATGATATTATTTATTATAAAGATTATAAGAAAATTCCATTTAAAAATATTGATGCAGTATTTGTAACATTGCCAAATTATTTGGCTCCAAGGGTCACTATATATTTTTTAGAAAAAAATATTCATGTATTTTGTGAAAAACCACCTGGAAGAAATGTTCAGGATGTTAAAGATGTACTTAACACTCTTAAAAAGAAAAATAAGCTTAAATTAAAATATGGATTTAATCACCGGTATCATAAATCTGTAGTGTTTACCAAAAAAATAATCGATAGCAAAAAACTTGGAGATTTAGTTAATATCAGGGCCATATATGGAAAAAGTAAAATTTTAAATTTTTCAAGTAGTAACTGGCGATCAGATAGAAAATTTTCTGGGGGTGGTATTTTGTTAGATCAAGGAATTCATATGCTTGACTTGTTAAAATATTTTAATAATGACTTAATTTTTCATGAATATAAGAGTTTTATTTCTAATAAGTTTTGGGGGTATAACGTTGAAGATAATGCATTTGCAATTATGAGAAGTAAAAATGGTGTAATTTGCTCGATACACTCAACAGCAACTCAATGGCAACACAAATTTAATATGGAGATTACATTTTCCAATGGGACAATTATACTGGAGGGTATTTTATCAGGAACTAAAACTTATGGAAAAGAAACATTAAAGATTTTCCCAGGAGCTAAACCTTATCTTTACAAAGGTAAAACCGCCAAAACTAAAAAATTTTATTTTGATAAAGACACATCTTGGTCAGATGAAATAGATGAGTTTGCAGAGGTTATTAATAAAAATATACAAGTTAAGTATGGTAACATTTATGATTCCCTTGATGTAATGATAATGATAGATAAGATATATAAAAATGATAAAAGGATAAATAATGTCAGTAATAAATAAACTATCAGTAAAACATAAAAATGTAGCCAATTTTGCAGAATCATATTTTCAAAATTTAATTGATACATTCAAGAAATTGGATAAAGAGTCAATTATAAAACTAGAGAGAGAATTTTTAGAAATACGAAAAAAAAATGCTACGCTTTATGTTTTTGGCAACGGTGGTGGCGCGGCAACTGCTATGACTATGGCTAATGATTTGGGTTTTGATGTTTTAAAAAAAACTAATAAAAAAACATTTAAAATCATTTCACTTAACGACAATAGTTCTGTTATAACGGCAATAGCTAATGATACAGGATATGATAATATTTTCTTAAACCAGTTAAAAATTCATTTTAAAAGAAATGATAAAATTTTAATCTTTTCTGCCTCAGGAAACTCTAAAAATTTAGTAGATGCTGCCAACTGGGTTAAAAAAAAAGGTGGAAAAGTAATAAGTATTTTAGGATTTGATGGTGGAAAATTAAAGAAAATTAGCAATTTATCTTTACATATTAAGTCAGAAAAAGGTGACTATGGTCCTGTGGAAGATATACAGTTGATAATAAATCACATACTTGCTCATTGGTTTCAAAAAAATTTATAATATTTAAAAATTTATTCTTTTTCAATTTAAATCGAATGACTATTCTTAATTTAAAAGATAAAAATTAGGAAATAATGAGGATTGCTAAAATAATCAATCTTAAACAATCTTTAAAATATTTATATCATAATTTTGTTCCTGAAACCGTTAAAGTAAGTCTTAGTACTTATCTGGATTCTTTACCTAAGCATAGATTAAGAGCTAGTAATGCAATTAGAACAGAAAATTACTACCAAGCATGTATTAAAGAATTAAAAAACAAAAAAAAAGATGGTGTTAAAAATAATCAGTATTTACATGAAGCCTTTAAAAAACATTTAGTAAGAAGCAATTTGGTTGATGAGCAATGGTGGGTAGATTATATTAAATTACTCAAACTACCTAAGGGTTCAAAATTTCATAATAGTAACCAATCATTAATTAATCGAATTGAAAATTCTAATTTTGATTCTTTAGAATATTTTGAGGTATTAGATATTTATGCTTTAAGTCTTAGACATTGTTTATTTGAATTAGGATATCATTTAAGAAAAAAATCAATTGAAATAGCATTAGGATATTCAACTTCTTTAAAAAAAAATGAAAGATGGAAATTTAAAGCAAAACTTTCAGCGCTTTTAGAAACAAATAACTTTTCAAAATTTGATAAAATATTTCCAATTTTTGAAGATAAGAACAATCAAGAAAAATATTTATTAGGTTATTTAAGAAATATTTTTAGTGGTAAAAACTATCCATTATTCTTAAATTCAGTCTCTAAGATTGACTATAAAAAAAATCAAGAATTTAGAAAATTTGTAGAAAACAAAAAAATTGTTATTGTTGGTCCATCACCAACCGACAATAAAGATGGTTATAAAATTGATAAAGCAGATATTGTTATACGCACTAACTACATAAAAGGAGATCCAATTATTAAAGGATCTAGGGTTGATATTAGTTACTTTAACCTTGAGACAACAGAACATATTATCGAAAATGGATTTTCCAAATGGCCTGCAGGTATTTCATGGATTGTAGCAAGAACTTTAGGACAAGTTGAGTCAATTTTTAAAAGACTAACTGTGGATGAAATTAAAATTGAACATTTAAATGGAAGAAGTCTCGAAAGAGTAGACAAAGCCTTATTTTATGGTTCATTAACAGCTGTACAAAATATTGTAGTAGATCTTTTGCGTTATAATCCAAAAGAAATATTTTTATATCACTTCGATATAATGTTAAGTAAAGAGAGAATTAATGGTTACTATCCAAAAATTAATAATAAAAATGATTTTCGTTTAAAAATGATAAAAAGTTTTCCTGGACATGATCCGGTAATAAATTTTCAAATTATGAAATCTTTTTGGAAACAAGATTTTATTAAAGGCGACCAGAGATTTGAGGAAGTTATGAAAATGGATACCAAAGATTATATGAAAAATATGCAAAAAGTGTATTATTTAGATAATAGTTTTGAGATAAATTAAATATCATAACTGAAGATATAATTCGTTTTAAAAAAAGCTCTTTTTATCTATTAAATTAATTCTACTTTTTTTAATATTTCTTTTATCTAAATTTATATAAATAAATTTTTTAAATTTAATAAACTTATTAATTGTGTTGTTTGTGAATTATTTATATTATATGAATTAATTATACATAATGCTTACAAATTCTTCTATTTTAATCACTGGTGGTACAGGCTCTTTTGGTCATAGCTTTATTCCACTTACACTTAAAAGATATAATCCAAAACGTTTAGTAATTTTTTCACGTGATGAAATGAAACAGTGGGAGATGGCAAAACTATATAAAGATGATCCAAGGGTACGTTTTTTTATTGGCGATGTACGTGATAAAGATCGACTTTACCGTGCTTTATATGGTGTAGATTTTGTTGTGCATGCAGCAGCATCCAAAATTGTACCCACTTCAGAATATAATCCATTTGAATGTATTAAAACAAATATTAATGGTGCTATGAACTTGATTGATGCTTGTATTGATCAAAATGTAAAACGAGTGGTAGCTCTTTCAACTGATAAGGCAAGTAGCCCAATAAACCTGTATGGAGCAACCAAATTGGCATCTGATAAATTATTCATTGCAAGTAATTCATCTTACGCAGGTGGTCACAAAACAAGTTTTGCTGTTGTTCGTTATGGTAATGTAATGGGGTCGCGTGGCTCTGTAATTCCATTTTTTATATCATTAAAAGATAAAAGTATTTTACCAATTACGGATAAAAGAATGACTCGTTTTATGATTTCACTTGATCAATGTGCGGAATTAGTATGGCATGCTTTTGATAATATGGTTGGAGGTGAAATATATGTAAAAAAAATTCCATCAATAAAAATTACAGATATTGCTGAGGTTGTTGCGCCAAAGGCTAAACTAAAAATAATTGGTGTCTTTCCAGGTGAAAAATTACATGAGCAAATGATTAGCAGCGATGATAGTTTATTTACCTATGAATATTCTCAATATTATAAGATTTTACCACAGATACATGCATGGGATGAAGATAGCATACGTATAAAAGATGGAGTAAAAGTGCCTGAAGGATTTATTTATAGTAGTGAAAATAATACTGATTGGATGACAAAAACTGATATAAAAAAATGGATTAATTCAAACATCAATCATATGGATAAGAATTAAATAAGTTTAAAAATTATTCATTAATTTGAGCAACCACCGTAGAAAATGTATATGTGGCCAAGGTATAGATTAAAAGAAAGTTTTAAAAATTTAATTGCTTTTCATTTAAAAAAAATAATATCTATAGAAAAAAAAAATCAAACAAAACATATATTTGTTCCATCAGCAAGATATGCAATAGCAAACATTTTAAAATGCTTTAATTTTGATAAAATATCAAAAATTGCCGTAGGTCCTTTCTCTAATCAATGCATATATAATTCAGTTGGATTTATTTCATCACCAATTCCATCAAATCTTGAATTAAAATATGATGCACAACTAATTTACCATATGTTTGGATATAATTACAAATCAAATTTGAAAACTTTTACAATTGAAGACAGTGTTGATACTTTTATCTTTAACCAAAAAAATTTATTTTTGAATAAAGGTCTTTTTGAAATTGTTTCAATACCAAAAGTTACAAATTTTTGTTATGGATCACTAATATATTGTAGAAAAAATGATGATAAGAAAAAACTAGAAAATTTTTTTAAAAAAAAAAATAAAGATATTAAATTCAACCTACAACTTTATTTAATGATGGTTAATGATGAAAGATTTGATTTTAGAAAAAAATTAGATCACTATGAAAAAAAATTACCTATTAATATTATGGAATTTCTGAAATTCGTATATTTTAAATCATTAAATTTTGAAGAAGATCTAAAAAGAAAAATTGATATTATTTATGATTTTATAGACGACAAGCCAAAAGTTCTTGATGGCAAATATCCTAGCTCATTATCTATTAATGTACCAAAGAAAATGCATGATGAAATTTTAAAAAAGTTTCCATATTTGTATAAGAGAACAATTAATCAAACCTTTAATTTTACTGTTTGGAATTTAAAAAGAAAAATTTTTTTGCCAATTAATCAAGATATAACAATATCAAACGTATTAGATTTAAAAAAATTTTTACAAAAAATATAAAATTTATAACTAATTACATTTTAATCTGGTTTCAAAGTGTTTCTTATTTAGAATTATATTTTTTTAATATCAATCGGTTTATAAATAAATATTATTGCAGACTAAATTATTAAAATTTAAGGAAACTCTACTGAAAATAGTCTTTGATGTATTGGAATATTTCTTTAATTTTTTTTAAAATTCATCAAAAAAATTAATATTATAATTAATATTTTTTAATTCTTTGTTATTATAAAAGTTAATCATATGACCTCCATATGTACAATGCCTTCTATTGATATAAATTTCATCATTTTTTTTTAATTCATTTATTATTCTTTTGTCTGGGTTTTTTATCTCTACTTCTTTTTCAAAAAAAATTTTAATTGCTAATATAAAAAATTTTAAAAATTCTTTATTATAACCATATTCAATAATAGACCTTTTTTTAAATACAATATATCCTAAAGATATGTTTTTATATTGAAACTCATTAATACTAAATTTACTTAAAAAAATTTTTTTATTAATTATTTTCCAATCACTGTTTTCTCTTTGAATGTATCCATTTTTTTTTTTATTAGTGTCAACATAAAATTTTATTAAATTGTTGTTAATCGAGTTTCTTTTTTTTTTTTTAAAATTATTATTTGAAATCTTTTTAACTAATTTAAAATGAATTGAAAAAAATTCAGAATTTCCAATGAAATTAAATTTATTATAAAAATGATCTACTTTTCTTCGAGCTATTAATAATGATAAATTAAATTTTTTTTTTAAATAGGCGTTACTTTTTTCCATTAGTATTCTGGCATACCCTAAATTTCTTAAATCTGGAAAAATACCAACTGTAGTAATGCAAGCAACGTTATAAAACTTTTGAGATAAATAAATCTTTTTTTTTATTACCCTTATCATTCCAATGGTAGTGTTAAATTTTTTTAAATATATAATGAATTGTTTTGATGATGGATATTCCCAAAAAATTTTCTTTAATTTATGATTTTTTATTTTCCCATTAAATATTTTTTCTGCATTATTAATGTCATTTTTATTAATTTTTTTTTTTACAAATATTTTCATAAAATGATAAAATTATTTAATACAAAATAGTTTATTAATTATTTGAAATAATCTTATATAATATATTTACAAAAAAAGTTATAAAATTGAATTTTATGATTTAGATTTAATAAACATGAGACTGAACTAACTACAAAGATAATGTCAAATAGTTGTAAAATTAGATAATTAATTAATATAAATTTATGGATTTTAAAATTATAGAATTTAAATCATTTCAACAGTCTTCATGGGACAATTTATTTGAGCAGTTAGAAGGTCCTTTGCACAATTATACTTGGAATAATCTTAATTATTATTCTGCATATAAAAATATCAAGAATATATCATTCACAATTTTTTGTGAAAATCAATTAATTGCATTAATACCATTTGCTGTAAATTCTAAATCAAAAAAACTAAATTTTTCTTTTGGTAATAATTTAATTTTTTCACCAATATTTTCGCAAAAAGTCACAACGAGTCTAAGAAAAAAAGTATACGATTATGTATTTAAATTTTTAAAAAAAAAATTCAATTTAACAAGATTAAAAATAGATGTTCAGGTAAGCCCAATATATTTTGAAAATAATAAAGTTAAAATTTCCTCCAAGAATCAATTTGAATTAATACAATTCTCAAAAAATTATACTGTACATAATACACTAATAGTAGATCTTAAAAAAAAAGAAGAAGAATTGTTATCTGATATGAGTAAATATCATAGAAGAAATATAAACAAAACATCAAAAATCAAAAATTTAGAATTTAAAATTTTAAATTATAAAAATCCAAAAAATTTAATAATAGAAAAATTCAATAAGTTTAGAAAATATCATAAAATTTCAGCAGGCAAAATTACCAGACCCAAACAAACCTGGGAAATAATGCTAAAAAAAATTTATGACAATGAAGCAGATTTATTTTATCTTGTTTTAGATAAAGAGATTGTATCGTATCTATATTGTGCAAGATTATATAATTTTGCTTGGGGTTGGAGTCAGGTAAATCTAAAAAAATATGAAAATATTTCTCCAAGACACTTTTTAGAGTGGAAAGCTATGAAATATTATAGTGACAATCAATTACATTTTTATGAAATAGGAGAAAGATTTTACAATCAAGAAAAATTTAAGCCAACAAAAAAAGAATTATCTATTTCTGAATTTAAGGAAAAATATGGTTCTGACAAATATCCTAAAGTGATTTTTAAAGTTGAAATTTAATAAATTTTCATTTATCTTTAAATTTAACCTTTAATCATTTATTTATATTTAATTACTTTTACAGCAATGAGTACTAAAAAAAACAAACAGAGTTTTATTAAAGATGGTTATATACAATCACCAAAATTATTTGATAGCAAAAAATGTAAAAGTATTTCGGTTAAATTAGAAAAAAAATTTAATTTGAAAAATATTTTTTTATCAGAAAATGAGTTTTTAAATAATAAGATAAAGATAAAAAAAAAGAAAAAGAATATTTTAAGTGAACTTAATCTAAATTTTATAATCAAAAACAAGAATTTTCAAAAATTACTAGAGAGCATTTTGGGGAAAAATTATTATTTATATGCCTCTAGAGCAATATGTGGTGTGCCTGCACGTCATATCCCAGAATGGATAAAGGATAAGATGATTGTAAATAGTCCAAATTTAAACCTATTTATAAAAGAAAAATTTAAATCTATGAGATATTTTAATGGAATAGATTATCATATGGATTTAATTGATTTTAAAAAAGAAAAGTCAGACTTTGTCACTGTTTATGTTTACTTAGACAAAGTAACAAAAAATATGTCACCGCTGAATCTATTATTAGGCTCTCATTATGGGGGTGCTCAAACCTTTCCTCACAAAATTTTAAAAAAAAATGATGATTATATTTATTATTTTGATAATAAAAGAATTTTTTCAAAAAAAAAAAAATTAATTGGCTGTTCTGGAGATACCTGGATTTGGCATGGGTGCTTGTTGCACGGAAGTGAGTTTAACATTTCTAAAGTTCCTAGATTTTCATTAAGATTTATTTTTAGAAAAGG
>Ga0209533_1001726_pt1 | contig 20371 bp, 16 predicted proteins | sample COG_04_FD_184748 | JGI IMG/M metagenome (GOLD analysis project Ga0209533, IMG submission 184748) | Pelagic Microbial community sample from North Sea - COGITO 998_met_04 (SPAdes) (version 2) | ecosystem: Environmental > Aquatic > Marine > Neritic zone/Coastal water | place: Helgoland, sampling...
GAAAAAACAAATTATAATAACATGTGATCCTGCTGATGAAGGTAGATTATTAATTAGAGGTGCTTTCAAGGTTGGAAAATCCAAGGTAGCATTTTTTGATTTGGAATTTAGAGAAATTGATTATGAAGTTATTAGTTTAACTAATATATTTAGAATACAGAGTAAATCAGAATTAATTGAAGATAAAATTAAATTATTAGAAAAATTGAAAACATCATTTGGAGAAAAAATTCTTATTTTTCTCCAAGATAATACACAAGATAAAATACAAACATTATTAGAATTAAGCACTATATTAGGATTAGATGGTACTAAAACATTAGAAGCAATAAATAATTTATTATATAATGATAATATTACTATTGACGATTTAAGATTTGTTGAACCATTTTTAAATTCAATGGTTATTAGTAATAATCTTGATTTTAAAGAATGGCCTTATTATGAAGAATTTATATTTACAACAGATAATCCTAAACATAAAAAAACAAGTTGGGAATCTCAATTAAAATTACTAAAAGGTGATTATAAACCATCAAAAGAAAGAAAAATAGATGATACAGAAAAAGATAAAATTTACGGTATGATAATAATTATACATTTACTCGAAAGTTTAAAAGATACAAAATTTAAAAATTATAAATTTTTAATTAAAGGAGGATTTGCAACAAATATCCATGTTCAAAGTCCTGAATTATTTGGAAGTGAACCTGAATTAGATGCTGGTGATCCTGAAACAGAAGAACCACAACCTGAAACAGATGAACCACAGCCTGAAACACCAAAAACAAGTAATTCTTTATCAGAAAGTAAATTATCTTCTAAAAGTGTATCTAAACCTAAAAATAAAAAGTCTTCTAAAAATAAAAAGTCTTCTAAAAAATCTCCACGTGTTGAAGCTGTTGCAACACGGCTTGATGATGAATCATGGTATGTAGAACCTACATATTATGATAAAAAATGGAAACAAATAAAAGATTTTTGGAATAAAAATAAACCATATTTAATTACTGCCGGCATTGGAGCTGGTGCTGGTATAACAAGTTTAACTGCTTTATATTTATATTTTTATCCAACAGAACAAGTTATTAATCCTGAACAAATGATAGAAATGAATGATGATGGTTCATTCTTATATATTGGAGAAAAACTACCTGAAAGTTGGTTAGATGTTACTGGTTCTAAAAAAAGAAAGAAAAGAACTAAAAAGAAATCTAAAAAAAGATCTAAGAAAAGATCTAAGAAAAGATCTAAAAGAAGATCTAAAAGAAGATCCAAGAAAACAAGAAAACTCTAATTTTTTCTTTTAAAATATATTATTAATATATATGGAGAAATTTATAATCTTTTTTATTTTAGTTCTGGGATTACTTTCAGCACTAAATTATATTAAAAGACAAAAACATATTATATATGTTGTATCACCACTTGATAATCGTAAATATTTAGTTAGAAAAGAAAAAAATTCTATTGATGCTGCGAATAAATTAGCAGAATTAAATGCAATTATTCAAAAAATTATAGATGGTTGTCAAAATACTGATAAAGAAAACGTTAATTTATTAAAAGAAAATTATAATCCTGATACATTATCTGAAACTATACCGGGCTCTAAATATACATCATATTCAGTAAATAAAGGAGAAAAAATAGCTATCTGTTTAAGACATTCTGATAAAGCATTTATGGATATGAATACTATTGTATTTGTAACGATACATGAATTAGCTCATGTTATGACAATTTCTACTGGTCATACTAAAGAATTTTGGGATAATATGAGATTTATTTTAGAACAAGGAGAGAGAATTGGTGTTTATAGACCAGTTGATTATAGTAAAAATCATGAAGAATATTGTGGTATGACTATTAATTCAACACCTTATAATTTTAATTAACGTTTTATAAATTAATTTATTATTATATATTAATATTATATAATGAATGATATTTTCGGTGGAGCACCTAAACCAGAAGAAAAAGATATTTTAGAAAATCTCATTCGTAGATATAATGATAAAGGCTTTAATAATTTTTTAAATAAAAAAAACTCAAAATTTAAAGATGAATATTATACAGATGAAAATAAAATAAAAGAACTATTAGTTTTTTTAGATGAAAAAGGTTTACATAAAATTAATAATGGCAAAAAAACACGTAAAGGAAAAGATCTTACAGAATTTATAAATATGGAACAAATGGAATTCTATAAGGGCGATATCCCATTAAATATAAAAGATTTAGAAAGTAAGATTTTTTTAAATCTTTCTGATAGAAAATGGTGTTTACTAATAATAATTATTGATCGACATAAAAAAGAAGACTCTGAACAATTAAAAGTTCTTGAAAAAATATATAATTTTTCTGATGATGAACTTGATAATTATTTAGGAATTTCTCCTAAAAAAACACCAAAAAAATCTGATCCTAAACCTGATCCCAAGCCTGATCCTAAACCAGAAAAATCAGAACCCAAGCCTGAAAAACCTGATCCCAAGCCTGAAAAATCAGAACCCAAGCCTGAAAAACCTGATCCCAAGCCTGAAAAACCTGATCCCAAGCCTGAAAAACCTGATCCCAAGCCTGAAAAACCTGATCCCAAATCAGAATCTTCTGATGATATTTCAGAACCATCGCCGGAATTACCAGATGAACAAGAAAGTTCAGAATTATCAGAACATGTTATGACTGATAATTTAGATTTTTGTAAAATAGAACTTCCTAAAAAAAAGATATATCATGTTTTAAATATTGACAAAAATATTAATTATATATTTTGTGGAGGTTTATCTGAAAAAGTTCAAAAAAATGTTAGAGAAAAAAAAGGAGCTTTTGAAGGATTAGATGATAGTGAATATGAAAATTGTTTTGATACTTATTATGCCTGTACAAATGATAAAGAATTCTCAAAAGAAAAAATATCAAAATTTTTTGAAGAAAATATTACAAAAGTTCATTTTAGTTTTAATAACCCTGATAAAATAAATATTATAGTTGTAAATGATTTTATAAATGATGATGATACAAATAAAATATTTTTAAAAAAAATAGTCTATCAATTATCTATTAAAAGTTTACGATTAAAACAAAAACAACAATTATTAACAAGCAAAGAAATATTTGCTTGGTTTAATAATGGAGATAATATTAATCCAATCGGCTTTGATTATGAAATTAATAAGATTGATATTAATGATCAAAAATTAAAACTATTTTTATCCGATGATTGTTCTAATTCAGAAATTATTGATGGTAATTTTGTTGATGATGAAGGACAGAGAATAATTGATAATAAAATTGTTAGAAAATATAATGAACTTTTTGAAAATAATAAAATATCTGATAATATTATTTATTTTAGAACACTTGAAACATTTTTAGAAAAAACGGGTTGTAATCCTCATAAAACACATTCATCAAAAAGAGATATTGATGATATAACTATAAAACGTTGGTTATTTGGTGTGATTACAAAATATTGGCCTATGGCTGATAATTCACTTTATATTACTGATTTTTTAAATTCTGAATTAGCAAAAGAAAGAACTAGTATACAAAAAAATAATACAGCCTTTTTACAAAGTTATGTTTCCAATTTATTTTCTGTTGATTCTGTATTTATTAAAGAAAAATTAAATAATAATGATATAGCTTGTAATAAATTTATAATATCATTATTACAAATTAGACATGTTGATGATATAAAATATAATTATATAGATATTGTAAAATTATTTTGCGATTTTACTTTATGTGATAAGAAAAAATCAGGTATTCATTATGAAAAGTTAACTGTTAAAAATAATAATGAATCTTATTATAAATTCTATAAACCAAAACTGAAATATAATTCTAATTTTAGAGAAGGTACAATTGACTTAGAAACCAGTAATAAATGGATGAAAGGGCATTATCTCCCAAATAAATATGGTCTTCCTGATTATCTTTATTCATCTGATACATTTTTAATGAAAATATATATAAAAAGTTTAAGTTGTGAGGAAAAATTTAAGTATATTACTCTTGTTTTTCATAGAGATGGAAGGGTTCAATGTATTGTTGATACAAATATTAGTAAAGAAGATCTAAAAAGTATCATTAAAGAATGCAATAAGCAAATTGATGAAATCAATCGTCATAAAATATACTCAGAAAAGAATATGCCTATAGAAAAATTTAATGAAAATTTTCTTAAAAATAATAATCGAACAATTATTGGTAAATTTAATTGTGATTTATTTATATCATTAGTAAAAAATAAGAATCCCGAAGATTTATTAGAAAAGATAACTAAAAAAAAGAAATGGAAAGATTTTATTTTATATACTGATGAAAACTCAGATAATGTTAAATTTAGTTTATCTGATGAAGATTTAATATTGAAATTAAAAGAATATTTCAATAAAAATAAAACTTCTAAAAAAATTATTTGTAAGGAAGATAAAGATAAAAAAGACCCTATTGAAATTCAAGATGAATTAGTAGCTTTTGATGTCAAACGTTTTACTGAACTTTTAGAAAATTTTTATACATATATTCGTGTTGAAAAAGAATTAAGAACTACTAAAGAATCTATTTATTGTATTTATAAAAAAGTTAATAACTATGAAAATCTTAATAATATTGATACTATTATTGCTAAAATGAGTAATCCTGATATTCAACCACCATTCCCACCAGAGACTATTATTGAAGAAATAATGAATTTTGCCAATATTACTTTTGAAGAAGCTGAAACGAAATATAATAATTGGCGCGAATTATATGATATAGCAGTTAGAGAAGGTAAAAGATTTAATGAAGGTATTGAAGCAGGTGTTAATATTATTTTTAGTCAAAGTGGTAGTAATATTAAGATTATTTTAAAAAATATAAATGATTATCAAACATTTGAAAGAATTAATATTTTTTTACAATCACTCATACATATTTATAAACATCCTAAATTATTAACAAAATATAAAGTTAAAATTGTCGATGAAATAGATGAATTAGACCAAGTTGAAGCACCTTATGAACCACATGATCTTGATGATACTTTACAACCAGAAGATATTGAATCTGACCTACCTATAAAAAAAGAAACTCCTGTTGAAGATGAAATACCAGTTGAAAAAACATCTTCTGTTAAAAAAGAAACCCCTGTTGAAAAAACATCTTCTGTTAAAAAAGAAACCCCTGTTGAAAAAGCATCTTCTGTTAAAAAAGAAACCCCTGTTGAAAAAGCATCTTCTGTTAAAAAAGAAACCCCTGTTGAGGATGAAGAATCTTCTGAAGTATCTGATGATGATGATGATGATGATGATGGAGATTTATTTGGTGGGGGTGGTAATGATGATAGACCTAAGGGGTATTTACTTAGAAAATTAAGACAATATGATCCTATTACTTTTAAAAATCCTTATGATAAATCTTGCCCCGGCCAAGCTTCAGAAAAAAAACTACCAACAGTAGTTACTAAAGAAGAATTAATTAGAATAAATAATGCTGATCCTTCTGAAAATAGTGGTTATAAATCATATACAAATAGATTAAGAGCTAGTGATTTAAGAGTCCATAACAAAGATCCTAATTTATTTTATATTTGTCCTAAATATTTTGATATAAAAAAACGTCTTTCACTTGATCCTGAAAAAGTTCAGGATGATGATGGTAAATTAAAAGATGAATATGCGAGTAATCCTTATATTATAAGACGTGATGATTCTAAAAACTGGAATGATGTATCTTTTAGAAGATATCAGACAGATGTTTTGATAAGTTCAAAATTACAATATCCATCTATATGCTGTGGTAAAAGAGGAGATTATAAAGATAAAGATTTTGAGAACAATAAAATTATAGAAGAAGCTGGAACTCCTGTTGAAGATGAATCAGTTGAAGTTCCTGATAAAAAACAACCACAACAAAAAAATAAAAAATATATAAGTGATAAATTGCCAACTGATATTGGAAAATTAGCATATTTATTTATGACACAAGAAGAAAAATCTAAAATTTCTCCTCCTGAAATAGGTGTATTAGATAGTTTTTTTGAACAAGGTCCTAGAAATAAAATGGGTGAAACAGAATATCTTTTTTTGAAATATGGTGTTAAACAGAATACTCTTGAAAAACAATATGAAACACCAAGTATAATTAATGCTTGTTTTAGTACACTTATTGAATGGCAAACAGGCGAAGAATATACAAGTGATAATTTATATGAAGATTTAATTAAATTTATAACTGAAAATGAATTAGCTTTATTTAATTTCTTAACTATGGGTAATTCTAAAATATCATTAATTTTTAAGAGAAATGTTGATGAATTAAATGATAATGATATTAAAGATTTTATTTCATTCTTAAAAACAAATCCTGTACAATTAACCCCCCTAAACATAACGATTGATCAAAAACTATTAACAATTAAAAATATTGAAGAATTTAATTCTTATGAAAAAGAAAATAGTATATATTTTGCTTTTCAGCTCTTTGTATCAAGGAAATATTATTTAGAATATTTACAATCAAATGAATTTAAAGATGATAAATATATCATACCATTACTTGATATTTATCTTCAAGCCTTATTTAAGGCTAACAAGAAAAGGGGTTCTAAATCTATCAGAGAATTACATAGATTTATAGTGCTTGAGAATATTGATGATGAAATTTTCATTAAAAATCAATTTAGTTATACACATCCGGAATATGATTTCTACTCTTTTATCTATAAACAAGGATTTTATTACGAACCAATACTTCTTATTAAAGATTTAAGTGAAAAAAAACGTTATGATCAATCGGGATTCCCCAAAGATAAAATATTCAAAAAAATAAATAATGAATATATGGAAGATTATTTTAAATCGCAGACAGACTACAGTGAATGGGAATTTAATAATTTTAGTGAAATCGGGAAGTTTGGTAAGACAAAATATTTTTATGTTAATTCTTACAATAAAATAGCTTATACTATTACAGAAAAAGGATTTATTTTACCTTTTACAGATGTAATTAATATTTATGATCATAAAGATAAACTTGTTTATGATTTATCTGAATTTATTTCAGAATCTCCACCTTTTGATGTATATATTAAACAATTAAAATTAGCAAATAAAACAATAAAAGATGTTCATGATGATCATGATTATGAATTTAATAATTATTTTAATAATTATTATCCATTTGGTCTTTCGGTTGATGAAAATAATAATATTGTAAATATTATTCTAAAAAATGAAAGCTATATTCCAATAAAATATGTCCCCTTTACAAAAGAATATAGTAAGAAATTTAGAAAACTATTTAACCATGATTTATATCTAATTGATAATACCATACAAAATAATATAAATATTTTTGTTGATCCTGAATATGTACGAGCCAAAGAAAATATCGTTGCTTATAATGAAGCAAAAGATTTAACAAATAAATTATTTAAAAAATATTATTTCCAATTATTAGAAGAAAAATTCTATAAAATTTATCATATTAGTGATACAACCGATATTGAAGAAAATAATAAATATAAATTTATAGAAGATTCTGAAAAAAATACTATTCGTAAATTACAAAAAACAGAAGATTCATTTATTGATTATGATTATTATGTAAAAGTTCATAAAATAAAAAAAGAAAATGATTCAATTGAATTAGAAATAGGATTAATTGATCATGTAGAATTTATACTTAGATCTTGTCAAATAAATGAACATAAAAGAATCATATTATTTGAATATCTGAAAAAACAACTTAATATTAAAAAGAAACTTCATAATAAGATTTTATATAAATTTATTGATGTTCTAATTATCAATAAAGATGATCTATATAATATTTATAATATCATTGAAGAAAAAATTAATATCAATATGCTACAAGATTGTATTAAACAAGATGAATTATTTTTCAACAGAACACAATATATTAATGATTATTTAGAAGATTTTTATTTTAATAATAGCCGTTTCTTCAACAATAATGTTGGTCCGTTAGAAATAAAACCTATTGTTAGTATTTTAAAAATTGTCCCTAATTATATAAAAAAATTCTTTACAAATGCTGAGCTTCTATATCCTGAACAAGATAAAAATGATATAGAATTTTTAGCTTTTTGTTTGAAAGAAATTGGTATAACTCCTGAAAATATATGCCAACATCTAATGGAATCATATAAAAGGAAATTTGATGATTCTAATCTTAAAAAAGGTAATAATATTGCTAAATTAAAAAAATATATTGAAGAAATCGATAATGATATTCAAGGATTTATTGATTCTATAGTTAGTAGAGAATATAAAATATCTTCATATGATTTAAATATCCTTCATAAAGCTCTTAATATAGGTATTATTTATATAAATGATGAAGATAATAAATATAAAGCTGATGTTTTCCCTAAAAAAGATGATGAAAAAAATTCATTTAAATATATAGTTTTATATAAACATTATGATTCATTTAAAAATTACAAGATAGGTTGTGTTCGTCTTGAAGATATTTTTTTAAATGATTATGCTACAATAAACAGATTAAGCGGAGGTAAAATTTAACATTTTTTTTAATTGTTAGTTATATGGAATATTTTGCGAAAACGGTTGATATGAATTTATTGAAACATCATATTAGCCGAGATCCAATAATAGATTGGTTCGAAATTCAGAATGTTAGAAATACTATATTTAATAAAGATAAAAATGGTTATTTTAGAAAATATATTTTAAATGAAACAATTAATTATAAAAATAATTTTTTTAATAATTTAAAGAATAAATTACTACAAATACATCCTAATAATATAGTTTATAAAAATCCAGGTGTTAATGAAACCATACATTTAATAAAAAATAAATATCCTATAATTTTTAAACCAAATCTTATTTCAGAAAAATATAATATCCATGTTTCTGTTGATATTATTATTATAAAAAGATTATTTCTTGATATTTTTAAAGATATCACAAATATCAACTTTTCTTCAATAAAAAATTCTGATTATTTAATCATTAATATTATTCCCGAAATTGTTCAATACAAAACAGATAAAAAAACTCTCCAGAAAAATGAAATTATTAATTTTAATGAATGTTGTTTATATGTGTTTAATTCGTCATTAAAACAATATATGGAAAGACCTGATATAGGTTTTATATTCGCAAAAGGCTATAAATTAAAAAATAGTTTTTTAGAAAAAAAAGAACAAATTGGTTTGGTAAAATTCGATGATAATATCCGCTGGAAAATTATTAATGCTGTTAATTGGCTCAATCGCCTAAAGACAAATACTTATATAATGAACTATAATGATGTCCCATGTATTGAACTTTATCCTAATATGAATTTTAAGAACACCGAATATCAAGATGAAAAGAAAAAAATTGCCGAACGAATAAAAGAAATAACTTTAATTTGGAGAATAAGTTATGATGAAAGATGTGAGCTCATTAAAAACGGTATAAAAAAATGGGATAATATTTATCTTATTAATAATTTATATGATCTTAAAGACTCAAATACTAAAAATATTCAAGAAAAAATAATTCACATGAATCTTCAAAATGAGATACTTATTCAACCAAGGAAAGAATTGACTAATAATTTTAAAGAAATATTAAAATATTCGAATAATGAATATATTCTTGATATAGAATCATTAATTCATCTTGAAGAAAAAACTAATTATTTTAATGATATTATTGTAAAAGATAAAGCAACTATATGTATAATTGGATCAGTACATTTACAAGATAATCAATTTAAAGCATTTCAGGATTTTACGATAAATAATTTATCTATTACAGAAGAAAAAAATATAATCATAAATTGGTTAAATTCATTAAAAGTTTGTGATAATGAATTTGTTAAAATATATCACTGGGGTCATGCAGAAAAAACGTATATTCATACTATGAAAAGTAAATATTTAGATATACGATTTCCAAAAATGATATTAATTGATTTATTAGAATTTTTTAAAAATGAACCTATTATCATTAAAGATTGTTTTAATTTCGGTCTAAAAAATGTAGGTAAAGCTTTATATAAACATAAATTCATATCAACAACATGGGATTCAACAGATAATGGGTTGGATGCGATGATTCAGTTTAAAGAAATATGTGAAAAGAATAAAGATAAAAATATACCATTAAAACGATATACTGATATTTCTGATATTGTTAATTATAATCGTATAGATTGTATTGTTTTAACCGAGATCCTTATGTTTCTTAGGAAACGTTATTTGTTGTAAATTTATTTAAGATAATAAAATATTATTTAATAAAATGAAAAAATTTATGAATAATGTATCCAGTGATATTCTTGAAAAAGATTTATCAGGTATTGTTTATGATAGACCTGTTCATGGCGGGGGATTTTTAACACATCATGCTAGGAAAAGATGTAAAGAAAGAAATGTTAATAAAAAAGATGCTATACTTAATAAACCTTGTGCGAATAATATTGAAAGGGATGGGATTATAGTAACAGTATTGGGTGATTTAATTAATAATATAAAACCGGATATATCAAATGTTCGTTGTTATCATTGTAAAAAACATGGACATGTTCGTAAAAAATGTCCAATATTAAAACAAGAAAAAATTAAAGATAAAAAATTTAATAAAAAAAATAAAGATAAAAAAATTAATAAAAAAAATAAAGATAAAAAAATTAAATGTGAAATGTGTGATAAATTAATATTCAGTAAATATTATAATTATCATAAATGTGAAGTAGGATTTACTTGTGAATGTGGTAAATCGTTTAAATCAAAAATTGACTTAATGAATCACAAACGAGATAAAACTAATTGTACATCAAAATCTATAAAAAAAATTATTTTACATGAAAATCCTACTAAATTGTTTACATGATTGGATATGTTTAAATGATAGAGTTCATAATAGAAATGATGGTAAATAAAGCATATAAATGTAATACTTTCCAAAGAAGATATTTATAATTACTTCTCCAACTTCGCTTGAGCAAAACCAGCAAAGAAAGCTGAGAACCCCAACGTTAAGACAAATGTAAGATTACCATGATCCTCTATGTTCATTTCCATTCCTGAACCAAAATTCTTCTGAATACCATACACAATTGAGATAAGAAGCAATACATCAATGATTCGTGTGAACATATAAGATAGTATAGAAGCCATTATGTTGTTTTCTATCTTTTTCAAATATTTTCAAATTTGAAAATATTTTAGAAGAAATACTAAAACAATGATCCATTCGCTATTTATCATCCCAATTCTTGGAGCTTTGAGGAACTATGTCAAATACAAGAAAGTCTCACCACTGCTCTTTTTGAGGACGCCGTTACTCTATTCTTTTCTCTTTACTTTCCTTACCATTTTCCGTTATGAAAATCGTATATGTTTAACGATTATTAACGAACGTGTGTTTATGTTCCTTTATAAGATTTCAGTATCACTTATTCGCGATGATTATAATCGTCGCAGAGAAAAATACATTAAGAAACATGGGTTGGAATATAAAAATAAATAATTGATTAGTATAAATGGAATACCTTATTCATGATAATAGAGAAGGCCGCCCCTTCTATCTTACATTTTTTTTGCTTTATAATACTTATAATATTGATTATCATTCTGAAGTTTTTAACGAATGGGGAATATTCTTCTCATACTCAATTGCATATATAACTTGTTTAATTTTTTATGGAATAGATCTTTTCTTAGTTTACACAAATAATCTAAAATCATATAGAATTAATACAAATTTAAAAGATCTTGAATATAATAAAATACATAAATCTTTTATCGTTTCTTCATATAATTCATTATTAATTAATCTACCTTTAAGAGTATCTATATTTTATCCATTTTGTAAATATTTACAATTTAATCAATCTATTAAGGATTATAGTTATTCTACAATTATATTATCGGTATTTTATTGTATTATTTTAACAGATATATTTTTTTATTTTATACATAAATTATTACATCATAAAATATTATACAAATATATTCATAAAGTTCATCATGAAATAAATGACACATATTGTGTTTCTTTTCAATATTGTCATAGTTTAGAGGCTGTTTTTAATGAAATGTCTATATGTTTCCCAGTTATTTTATCTTATATTCCGTATGATTTAATTTATATTTGGTTTTTTATAGCACATATTAATACATGTCTTAGTCACTCGGGTTATATATTTAGTGCCCATGATTCTCATCATCATTATAAAATATGTAATTTTGGTATATCAGGATTGCCATATCTTAATTTAGATTACATATTTAAAACAAGATACAAAGACATTTTTACTTAAAAGTAAATAAATTATACTATAAAATGGAATTTACAATATCGACACAGGATACACGAACCTTTATTTCTGTGTTGTGGTATATTGAGACATTAGAAAATACAAATAAAATTCATTTATACTCGGGCGACTGCGTTCACCATGACTACGAGGATAATAAAATATTAGATTTTCTAGCAGCTAGTAATGAATTTACATTTAAATATGATGATTTTACTATTTTTTTTACAAAAGAAACTATCGGAAACCCTATTTTTATAAATTCTCGTTGTGAAGCTGGAAGATATGAAATTATTAAATTAAAATTTGAAGAAAAAGAAGATATATCAAATGATAAATATGTTGAGATTATGAAAAAATTTATGCTTGAAGCAAGAGAAAAATATGATGAGAATAAAAAATTTCCAGTTAAAAAAGAAAAAATGATGCTATGGTCGTACTCAGACGGATTTTGGGATGATCTTAAGAGAATAAATAAAAGGAAATTTGATACAGTTATTCTTGATCCCGATATTAAAGCTGAAATAAAAAAATGTATTGATAAATTCCATGATAAAGATTATAAAAAAAAATTAGAATCTTTTGGGATACATTCAAAATTAAATCTTATTTTTTCGGGGCTTCCTGGAACCGGAAAATCAAGCCTTATGTATAGTATTGCGAGTATGTTAAATAAAGATATTGCTACGATTGATTTTAATAACAGAGATCTCAATGATCATAATTTTATTGTTGCCATAAATAAAGTTCCTAAAAATTGTTTATTTGTATTAGAAGATATCGATGCTCTTTATATTGATAGAGATAAAAGTAATGATAATCGTATTTCTTTTAGTTGTATCTTAAATTTCATGGATGGCCTTTATTCACAAGAAGATCTTATAACAATTATTACCACAAATCATTTAGAGAGACTTGATAAGGCACTCATAAGACCTATGCGTGCTGATAAAATTATTAAATTTACATATTGTTCAAAATATCAATATGAAATGATATTTAATCGTTTTTTTCCAGAAAAAGAAGAATTAATGAAAGAAATTTATAAAATGATTCAGAGAAAAAAATATACAACAGCTATGTTACAAAAATGGTTGATAACATATCTCGATGAACCAGAAGAATTAAAAGATAATATTAAATTATTTGAAGAATTGATAGATACAAGTTCTGATAAAACTTATAATTTATATACGTAAAATATTTAATTATTATTTAATTATATTATAAAATGGAAACCGAAGATACATTATATAAAGATGATAAAGAAGAATCATTTATTGAATATGTTTTTTCTAAAGAACCACAACCACAAGGAACTATTAAATTAGAGTGTGGTTTACCTGATGAAGGAAAGACATTACAAAAACATCTTTTTGAACAATTATTACATATTTTAATAGAAGCACTACAGTTTAAATATGGAACAGAAGATAATAAGGTTGACGTTACTATATTAGAAATATCAGATATAATGGTCATGAAAGAATTTTTCAAATCATTTTCTGTTGATTTACAATTTAATATTTATACGAAAGAAAATTATTGTTTTAAACCATATATTTATGGGAATCAAATATTAGAAGAAAAGGCAAAAAAAATATCAGATTATCATTATGAAGTAACATTTGATAGAGAAAATATTACACATTGGTATCGTATTAGTTTTGAGTTGATTTAAGTTCTTTTATAAATTTGAACAAGTATAATTTTTTATTTTAAAATATCTTTTCTAAATAATGTCTTTAATGAAAGCAAAAGCTTATATTAAAAATAATTCAAATAGTGTATATTCTGATAAAAATTTAGTATTAACACCTATTAATAATAATAAATCATCAAAATCTAATATTGATTATTGTGAACAGAAATCTAGAATTGAAAAAAATATGATACATCTTTGGGACGATTCGAAAGCTAATCTGGCAGGAAAAGGTGATCTATTTGCTTTTGTATTTAATTGTCTGAAAGTAAGAGAAGGTGTAAAAACAAAAGGTTTTATTGAAATATTTGAGATTCTAAATGTGTATGGTCCCGATTCAAGATTAGATTCATGGTCAGAAAATGTCGGTCAAACAAATAGAAATGTTTTACTACTATCTGATAAACCAATTTTTACAGGTAATTTCAAGGAATTTAAAGATACTATGAATTATTCGGATAATTATAATCTTCAAGGGACAATTTATTTATCAAATGATAAGGTTTATAATTATCTTAAAAAATTTGAAAAAGTTTTTGATTTAAAAACAAAATAATAATTTTATTTAGCTATATGGAAAAACAAAATGCTACATTTAATGAAGATATTCATCCAAATTCCACAAATGAACCAGAAAACTTAACTAATGATGAAAATCCTAGATTATCGAATGGATCTCCCAAGAAATCTAAAAATAAAGAATATTTAGATAAATACAAAGAATCTGGTCGCAAGATACCAATCTGCATCAATGAAAACTGTTTTAATGAAGTAGCTATTCGGCATTGGACCCCACAAGGTGATCCATCTTTAAAAACCGAATGTGGCCGCTGTAGTTCTGCACGCATAAAAGGTAAAGAATTACCTGGAATAGTTTTCCACAAAAAAATATATTGTGAAAATAAAGACGGGCGATTAGGTTTTAAATGTCCTATGGACCCAAATTGTTATTCTGAATTTCCACGCGATTGTTATGATATGGATCATTTGGATGGAGATCATCATAATAATATTCCAGATAATTTAATAACGATATGTAAAGTATGTCATGCTAGAAAAGGTAAAGAAAATGGTGATTTTAATTCTCAAAAGGCTTCATCAAGATCACATAAATAAATTATTATAAAGTTTTTCAGATAATAATTCCTTAGACATATTATATTTTATATCTGGTACTATATTAACAAGAATATCAAATATCATTTTTTTAGGATTTTTCATAATTTTTTTTAAACATTCTTCTTTTGTAAGGTTTTCATATTCTTTCTTATCTATTGATAGATTCTCAATCAAAATATTAGGTTTTACTTTTATTATATCTTTCTTAAATAATTCTATATAATTTTCATGAATTTCATATCCAATACATTTACGATTATATTTTTTACATGATAAAGCTGTTGTTCCAGAACCAAAGAATGGATCAATTATTGTATCACCAACAAATGAATAATAACTAACTAATTTATCAGTGAGTTCTATTGGATAAGGGGCAGGATGTTTTGAATTTGTCTTAGGATTAATTTTCCAAACATTACTTCTTTCATAATCTCCAATAACTTTACTATTTAATGAATCTAAACTATTATAACTTCGAACTACTTGATCTATTAGAAAATCACATGGTTTTTTGAATACAAATATATATTCATTTACTACATTGGGCTTATATGCTACAGGTTGTCTATGTTGATAAAATCCACCATTTCTATTCTTTGCTGCACCCTCAGGTTTTAGCCAAATAATATCTTCTATAAATTGCCATCCTATTTCTTCCATAAGTGATACAAAATGAAATGATAATGGTATTCTTTTACTTTCACTATTTCGAGATTCTCTAATAATTAATATATTACTTATATTAACAATACACAAACGACCCGGTTTAGTTATCTTTAAAATTCTAATAAAGATTTCTTTTAAGAAATCTAAATATTTTTTATAGTTTTCATAATTTACATAGTCTTTAACATTGAAATATGGTGGCGAAGTAATTGTTAGTTCTATTTCTTCATTATCATTTATAAGTTTATTCAAACCTATTAAACAATCAAGATTATAAATTCTATTTGAATTATCCTGATAATAAGGTGATATTTTATCTTCAATAGTTATATTTTTCTCTACATTTATTTCTAGATTATCTTTTGTATTTTTTCCTTCTGTATTTTTTTCTTGTTTATTTACTTCTCCTTTCTCATCAACCTTTTTATCAGTTTTTTCTATATTCTTTCCTAGCCTTAAATTTCTCATCTCTTTCCATTTATAATATTTATTTAAATCTTCTTCGGTACCTTTTTCAGTTAAAAACCTTATTATTTTATTATCAGATCCTTCTCTAAATTGGCCATTATCTCTCACAGATTTTTGTAAAGCTTCGGGGTATTTTTCATGTAATTCTTTTACAATTTTTAATTCTTCATTTTTTGTCATTAAATATTTATATAATAAAAAAGAAATTTTTAAATTCAAATTTATAAAAAAAATTATTAAAATATTATTCATTTTTTTATACTATAACCCAAACTTAATTCTGGGTTATCTTCAATAGCAGATATTATTTTATCATTTTCAAATGTAAAGATTCTATGTTCAAAATTTAATTTTTGGGCTAATTTAGTACATTCTTTACAACAAGTTTTCTTTTTAATTTTACCATCTTTTGTCCATCGCCAAATATAAATATTATATTTATTTTTTGGATCTATTCGCAAACATGTTTTTATTGCGGACCTCTCAGCATGTATTGAGATTTTAGCGGAATTTTGAGGGAGAGCCTGGGATTCACCAATTTTAATAATTGTTTTCTTTTTTGGATCATATATAATAAACCTAACGGCAACATTTGTGTTCCTTATATCATGATATATATTTTTTATAAGATTATTTTTCGCATTTCGGAAAAGAATAGGATATTCTAATTCCATTTTTGTAAAATAAAAAAATTATTATCAAATTTATTTATTTATTATAATATATATATATATGCCAAGAAAATTATCTAAAAGGGGTGGTGATAATGGAAAAGGAACAACTACACCATCACCAGCACCAACACCAGCACCAGCTAGTGCATCTGTAAGCACAGGATCAGTTTCTCAAGATTCAGATAAAATGTTGTTATTTGCTGGTATAGGTGTTTTATTAATAGTTGGTGGAATATTATTTTATTTTTACAGTAATCAAAATGCTTCTGGAACATCAGAAGGTGAAGAAGACGAAGAACAAGAAGAAACATTAGGTTCATGTTTTTCAGAATATAATAAAGGAACTTTTAATTGTCCTTCTAATAAAACTGTAAATCGCACTAGAGGTTGTGGAACATGCGATCAAGAAGATATACAAGGGATTTGTTGTGAAGAAAAAATGTATAGCTGTAGTAATTTTGATTTACTAGGTAATCCATATGAATGTCCTTATGGTGACTTAAAAAGTAATGTTATCTGCGGAACTGAAGAATGTACTACTGATAAATGCTGTGAAAGTAAGAAATGCCAACCCCCTGAAAATATCCCAACAGGTTATATAAATTCAGGTTCGATTGCGTGGAGTTTAGAATTAGATTCACACTCTGATTTTGATACTTCTTCTGGTTTTGTAAAACCCAATAAAATAGATGTCACAAAAATGAAATGCGATAATACAAAAGCATATCAAGGTTCTGTTAAAATAAGTAACTGCGGAACAAATCCTAAATGGGCCTTTTCAGGTTGTACACCACCACCATCCTGTAAAACTGGGACATCACGTATTGATCCTCAAAATACTTTACCTTCAGGAACTGCTCAAAGGTCTCTAATAAGTAACTGCCGCGATGTTGATTTTGATACTTTTGATTCAGAAGCAGAAGATAAACAGACATGCCAGAGATATTTTCAAGCTGATGGTAATTTTTGTAAATGGCATAATTGGGGAATTGGTGGAACTTGTGCTTCAGATGGTGCCGGAAAATGCCAAATTTAATTAATAAATTTGATTTAAAGTTATAAAAATTATAACTATAAAATGCTAGAATTATTTAATCTTTTACCTGAACTCCTTCAAAATACTTATTATAATTTAAACCCTTTTAATCCTAATAATACTGAAGATAATTATCAAGAACTATTAAGAGAAAATTTATTGATTAAACTTCATAAAAGAATTGAATCTGAAATTACCGTTCAAAAAAGTGCCAAAAATATTCTTGGTGAAGAAATATACCTTAAGAATAAAACTGAAAGATATGATCTACTTATGAATTGTTTTAATGCTTTATTTGAACTTAAGAATGTTGAAAAACTAGAAAAAATTCATGAATATCAGCTACTATCTTATCTTGACAATACAGGAAAGAAATATGGTATTTTGATTAACTTTGCTAAATCAAAGAATTTTAAAAATTGCATTGTTCATTGCAAAATTTATGAAAAAGATGAATTAGTAAAAAAAGATGATGAATTTGGGAATACTTACGCTAAATATAATTATAAGTTGATAAAAGATTTTAAATCACAGAATTATCTTGATTTTATGGGACAATATGTAATTAATGAAACAAATGTAATTAATATCGATAGCGACTAATCTATTCTCTCAAAATGTTCAGAAATTCTTGCTACTATTTCTTCTTTTTTCCCATAAAGATATAAATTATTTTTTTGTAAATATTCTTTCAATGTATTCAGTGGAAGAGTATCTATTTTATCTTCTTCATATAATTTTTGCCAATCTATTTCTTTATAAAGAATTTTTTTTGTAGGAGGTCTTCCTCTGCCTCTTCTTTTTGAATAATTTTCCTGTTTTTCTTTTTCTTCTTTTAAGAAAATATCATCTTTTTTCATTCCTTCTGAATCTTTTAGCCAATAATATCTTGTTTTATTTCCATCTATATCTTCTATAATAGGTTCTTCGGGGGGGTCTTCATCTATTCTTCCAAAGGACAATTTTCCTTCAAAGAATTTGACAGTATGGCATTCGCAAAAGTGAAATCCATTGCTTTTAGAATTAGAACACTGGCGATCAGTATAACCCCCGGCGTTTGTAACAAATTCAGGGTCAGAATCCCATACACGAGAAAGGCAACCATAAGGATTATAAGGCTTAGTAGAAATATTATCATCATTGGAAAGATCAATTTCATACTTTTCTTTGATGTATTGATTTAATTCTTCACAGATAAATATGGGCATATATAAAAAATCATTTTATAAAATTTCAAATTTTTAAATTTTCTACCAAATCCAAACTTTTTTATTTACAATATTAAATGGAAAAATTACTTGATAGTAGATGTCGCCAATCAACGAATCTTTTTTCTTTTTACTTAACCGAATTGGGTGGATTAAATGTCTTAGTTAAATTAGTTATTATCGCGGGATTCATTAAATTATTCATAAATGGTAAAATTAAGAATAAAATTATAATTGGTGCTATCATTTTAATGATATTACAAATTATTATTCATTCGGTTGTCATCTTAATGAGTTTACCAGCATTTTGTGATAGTAGTAATTCTGATTGGAAACCTAAGAATGAATTCTTAAAAAAATATTGTCATACAAAGTATTTATTATATTATTCTGAAAATTTTTGGATATTTGATGTAATTTATCCTTTATTAGTATTCTGTTTAGTTTTATATTATATTATTCAAAATAATCATCAATTTATTTAAATAACTTCTAGGATATCTTTTATAAGATTTTTTTAAAACATCCAATAAATAATTTAATTTATAATTAGTTTTATTCTCGTGTTAGTTAATTCTTTAGTTAAAGTATTCATTTGTGATTCTAATTTAATTCATGAATTAAAGATAATAATTTATGATGATTTTAATTAAATCTTGTAGCACGAATATCTAATCTCGCATAACATTTACGACATATTATTTTTCGCAATTATATCTTTATTTTTAAATTGTAACAGCATTAGTATAAAAGAGCAACATATAAAGAGCAATATAATATAAAAGAGCAATATAATATAAAAAGAGCAATATAATATAAAGAATCCAAACAAGACATTCTTTAACAAATTTGAAAATTGCTGTAACCAACCTAACAAACACTCAACCCGCATACTGATCTAGCATCCGTATACAACTACTACCTACTCGAACCTACCCTCAAACCGAAAGTCATGTCTCTCGCACCTGTTCAGACTAGTGGAGCAGCGCCTTCAATGGTCGCTCCAACGTCGGAAAAGAAGTGGATTGACACCGAGCCTCTCACCGGAGAGCTCAACATGGACAAGAGCGACTTCGGCAAGTTGCTTGGCAAGGGTGGTCAGTCTCTGAAGAAGTTTGTCACCGGCAAGTCCGCCTTCCAAATCAAGGAAGCGTATGGTCGTGACAAGGCATCTGATGATGGAAAGACCCCTCTTGCTGAG
>Ga0209533_1001728_pt1 | contig 20365 bp, 20 predicted proteins | sample COG_04_FD_184748 | JGI IMG/M metagenome (GOLD analysis project Ga0209533, IMG submission 184748) | Pelagic Microbial community sample from North Sea - COGITO 998_met_04 (SPAdes) (version 2) | ecosystem: Environmental > Aquatic > Marine > Neritic zone/Coastal water | place: Helgoland, sampling...
CTTTTTGCCATCCTTCTAGTAGGACACAGGTGTTGTCTAAAAAAACGATAGTGAAGATTACACGTGTATGTATGAATAGGAGATAACGGTTTCATCGATATATTAGACATACAACTTCCATTTTCTTGGATATCCCATTTTGACGGCATTCGTATGTTATATATATTATTACTAAGTTTCTATTTGATACTTATATAAAATGTAACAATTTACATAATTTACATATAGACTTTTGTCTACCTAGAATATAAGATATATTTCCATTCAAACATATTGTATATATTTCCATAGCATGCCGACAGATATATTAAAGCGACCAATGGATCATTGCATTTTGATGGATTTTTTAAGTAAGGTTTCTTCTTTACATAAAAATGAGTTCCTTATTAATTATGATACTCTTAAAATATCAAAATATAGCGATAACGAATTACTTAACAGTTTCTTAGAAGAAATACGACCGTATTATTATCTTTCAAAAAGAACATATATTGACGAACCCGTAACATATAGACGTTTTCTTACGATTATACGACAGATATGCAATTATAATAATATTCCGTATCGATCTACTTTAAAATATGAACACTCAAAACAAAAGATAGAATACTATGTCTGTAATACACTTATCGAAAATGATGATACAGAGAATACTCACTGTGAGAAAGAAACATTTGGTTTATCAGATGTAGATGACGACGCTTGAAAAGATTTACGTTGAACATTATTTCCTAAATAATTAGGTTTTACGCCCCATACCGGGGCACCACTTGGAACCTCCCAATAAGATATCCACTCTGGCTTCTCACTATCATTACCATTCAATGCTTTTGATTTTGATGGAACATTTGATACAAGTATATACTTACCAATGATTGTATTAGATGTAAGCACCTGCTCTCCAGAGAGACGAGCAAACCATTGATAAGATGTTCTATTTAAAATATCATCCGAGGGTATTAGGATGCCATATGCGTGACTAGTAAAATCAATGTGCGTACTTCCAAGAAGTTCCTCGACCTGCACTTTACCTCCATTCTTATCTCGAACACCGATTAATTCAGCATTTACTCTTTCACACTTACCTTCATGGATAAGCTTATTACAAAAAGTGCCTACCTCATCTGTAATTTCAAAACTCCTGCTATGGTCGGTCTTAATTTTTTGCTGTAAAAACACCTCTAATTCTTTCATAGCACTGCTCTCTTGACGACATCCCATTACAGATATACCAGTTACATAGTCTTCGGAAAAGGAAGATGTCTTGTTTATTTCTTCATTAACAAACATTGTTTTACCACCATCGAGAGACTGATCAAATATACCATAAAGATCCTTCATACACAAAAAGGACGAAGGGACTGTCATTCCACCATATATTCTTAATAATCTCACTATTGCTAACTTCCTAGCATAATCCATTACTGGCTCAGGGGTCTTATTAGATTCATAATTCCAATCGGGCATCAACTTCTTGTAACTGTTATCATCTACTAAACATATATGAAACTTATCCTTACAATATTTTATTATGCTTTTTACTACAAGGTAGATGTACGGCTGATTTAAATCGTGCGAACTCCTAGACCCAAAACTAGACCAATTCCTAGAATTGTATTTGTATACTATGGGTATCCATAATATAGGACGGGTCACTGAAATTGCACCCAGCGTGTCAGGGTCTGTAAGAAGATACTCTCGGATAGCATCGTCATTTCTCTCTTTGCTCTCTTTGTTAAGTTTATCATCGTATCGTCTATAAAATACTCCGATGGTTAATAAAATAAATATCATTGATCCCAGCTTTATGTATTCATTTAATTTACTCATACTATTAGTCTTTGATTGTAAATATAATATAATATATAATAGATTGATATTTTATTTGATTTGATTTATTTATCCTTTCATCCTAACAAGATTACTTATTTCATATCATGATATAAGTAACATCCTAAACATACATTCATTTACGTATTACTTATCATGCAAAAGCTTTATGTTTTTCCAAAACCCGTTCGTTTTATCTTCCACCTCTCTAGTTTGCTGTTCTAACCTAAAAGCTCTGTTTGTAGCGGCTTCATCTTCACTTTTCATATTCTTTGCATGTATTCTTTCATGTTCACCTGCAGGAACATATAAGTTTTGCGACTGACGATATTCATTCATCTGCGTTACACTATTTATCTGAGGTCTACTCTCTAATAATTGCTCATCCACTGGGATAATTGTTTCAGTGTGAGCCTTCCTAAGATCTTGAAACCCTATACCAGATCCAGATCTTTCGCCAAAAGTATTCGAATCAAATGAACCCTTCTCAGAAAGAATATTGCTACCTAATCCAGAAACTGATCCATTATCATACCCTTCAATATCTTTATGTAATACCACGTCGCTACATAACTGTCTCTTCTTCTCTGCGAAGGCATGCTTCATTTGACCCATTGTCATCCTGCCATCTTGGCTTGTCTCATCCTCGTCATCATTTGACCTTAACCAATCCTCATATCCATCCTCGGTTTCATCGTGAATTTTGGCTTTTTCAAACTCTTTATTAAACCAGTTATTGAAGTTTTCAACCTTCTTTAACTCTTGGTTATCAGAAAACATCCTCTTAAGGAGGGTCTTTCTCTCTTCGACGTCTATATCACCCGTATCACTAATATAAACCGTCTCTTCTTGGGTAAACTTGCGTTCTGTTTTCATTCTAAACATCCACATATTGCAAACAGTCTTATACGCCGTGGAATAAAACAAAAAATACTTAGAGTCTAACTTCGACTTATCAGGATGCAACTTCAACACAATCGCTCGTGCACCCTTCAATTGTTTCTCATTAAAATCCCTCTCCAAGTTAAATAAGTTGAGAAGTTCGTCTATGTCATAATTATTAATATCTAAATCAAGATAATCCATTATCAACTTTGTTTACTGTAATATAATATACATATCTATGAATATTCATGTTATATTACTTAAAATTAGAAAGCATCAGGTTTACAAACTCATTTAAACCAGCTTTATCAGAACCAACATAGGTATAATCTGGTATATATTCCACACTTCCTTGCTTCCACACCATAATTACTGGAATACCATTTGCCATCTTCTTTGACTTCAGATAGGCATACAAATCAAAACTGTCATCAATGTCAATATCACAACAAATAACGTTCTCGGGACATCTAGAAAAAAAATCATTTACTTCATCGTGGATCTTTTTACATGGACCACACCATTCTGCACCAAACTTTACCACGATATGGCCGGGATTTGATTTAAGAAACTCTAAAAACTGATGACGACTCTCAAACTCTGTGACAATTGTTTTCGTAGACATTGAAACTCTTATATAATAAAAACAATGTTATCTTTTTATTATATTTTACAAACAGATTACCTACAATAAATTGAAACCCAGTTATATATCACAACTATAGGCAGTGAACAAAACAATTCGTAGCAGCATCTACCATGACAATTGATATTAATCTTGACCGCCGTCTCAGACTCGTATGGCACCATTATCAAATCCAAATTAATTCCCTGAAAAGGAACAGGAGATCATTTATTCATAGTGAAATGTCGAATAACATGTCTTTGTGGGACGCAACCCAATTATTCGACGAAGAAGTCAGAAATATGGATAGACTACGCCGCATTGAACTAGATCATATTAAGAGTTTGGCAAAAGCCGAGAACAAAGAGAAACAAAGAATGCAAGAGGAGGAAGAGGAACAAAGAAAGATTGCCCTATCCGCAAGAAGAGAACAGCGAAAACTAGAGGGTGACGCCAACAAAAATGCAGCTGAGACAATTCCGCCTAGACGATCTCGCCGTCTTGCTAAGAAATAAAACAATGACTAAAAATATTATTATTCATATGTAACTTACCTAAATCATTTTTAATCCCACTCTGAATTATCCTCTCCGTTTGACATACAATGCTCTTTTTCATTCGCAACTCTTTTAAACTTTGTTTCAAGTGCAGTACGTAAACAAGACTGTAAATCTGATCCTGAAACTGTTGCTCGTCTGGAGATATTTATAGTTTCGGTATTATCTTCTCTTGATTTTAGAGTTCGGGTTCTTGGAGACAACTCAGTCGAACCAGTATTACCCGATGTTGGATGACTTATTTTCATTTTAGGCGGTGAAGATGCTTTATTATCATCATAATCCGTATGCACAACGTTTACTTTCATTACACTTTTAAGTTCTTCACGGTAGAACTCACCGTATGGCCTTATTTGTGTAAAATTAATATCAGGATGATTATTACTTAAGTCGGATATTTTCTGTTTTTGTGCACACACTTCCTGTAAATAAAGTATTTCAAGTTCATGTTTTTTTGTCAATGTTTTAAGATATGTATCCATTTTAGTGTTTTCAATCTCAAGACACTCAAGCTCCATCTTAACTGCATGCTTTTTCTTTTCAAGCTTTTCCAATTCTCGTTTCCTAATCAGATCTTCTTGATCTGCAACTAGATGTTCATACATGACATCCTGTAACTTTGACATCATTTCTATAGACTGAACCTTGTTTTCTTTATTTTTCAATGTCTCTGCAATACTCGTAAAGGTTATATCTTTACTAGTATTGGTGTCAGGAGGTGGAGATAGAGTTTCGTGGTGTGGATCTGGTTGTGTTATAATTTCTGCTTCATCATGCTCTGACATATTGAATACTATATGTAATACTACAAGAGTAAAAATATTTAGTTAACTTTAGTTTTATCGATTAATGTTTCAGGTGCGATCTTTTTAACAAACTTCTTATACTCTTTATTATCATCATCTAACATACCTGTCATCGTCTGATTACATATCTCAAGATATTCCGTATGCTCTTTAGTTCTTGGGTTATTATGCGTTGGATGCTTCTCTTTCCACTCCTCCAATGACCCCATGTTTTGATGACCAACCACCTTAATCGCCTTTTTAAGATTACCTTCGGTCTCGCTATCTTTCTTCCATTCATTGTCATGTTTCACATATAACTTTTCACGCTTTACATCTGTGCAGTGAATAGGTCTTTGTGTAACATCCATCTCATTGAGACCCTTAATAAACAACTTACTTATGGCTTCCGCATACCCAAGTCTTCCAACACTGTCTACGTCTTCTGCTGTGTATTTGAGCGTTTTAATGAAATCCATGAGGTTCATAGCATCCTTGCAGGTGTCATTTAAAAACACGTTCAGGTTAAAGTTATGGATGTTGTTAATTGTATTGTTGTTATTATTTGTTGTGTTGTTTACAGTATTGGCGATGTTTCCCATTTTTTCTATCGTTTCTGACATCATCTTTTGACTATTACATACCTCTGTTATGACATTAATCATTTTGTCATCTTTCATATTATCCTGGTTCAACTTTGCCTCTTCTATTTGAAGACGTTTTTCTTCTAATTCTAGCTCTTTTATTTTATATTTTAGTTCCATCGTCTTATAATCGATATCGATGACATTTGAACTGGTTATTATTTTTTCATCTACATCTTGGTGATTTTTTCTCATATGTGTATGCAATCCTTGTCTTGTTTTATAAGATAATTGACAATGTTCACATTCGAATAAATCACTATCAGGAATAGGTTGACTTAATGTATTTTTAAGATGTTTTTTCGTTTTAAGATGCCTTGTATATTCACTCTTTTTCATAGAACTAAAAAGGCAATCATGACAAGTATACATTCCTTATATACCTTACTGAGAAATTATTTAAGTGATAATTGGCGTTTTTTTATATTGATATCATAAGGCGTTTTTGTTGACAAGGCGTTTTTTTACATGTTATTTGTCAACAAAATATTAATTTGTCAACAGATGCTGTAAATTGGATCCTTATATTTTAAGTTGATACACCATAAATCATTATAAAATAAAATATTTTAGGCGTTAAAAACCGTCAACAGAATTACAAAAACCTGAAATTGGGATGTCCAAGAGTTGAGAGAGTTGAAAATTCCTCAAATTCAATTTTATGCTCTCGTCAGTGTGGGGTATTTTATCAGGTCTGCTGCATAAGAAAAATTATTTTTTTACGATTCAAAAGTTTTGTATAATTCAAAAAGGACATTTTTGGACAAAAATAAATGTCCATTTTCATATATACAGATAGTTTGAACTACATTTTTTTGTAATTTTGTGTATGGTGTAAAAAATGATATAATGATTGTGTAATCTATTTAGATAAATGATCACTTAAACTTACAATACAACCCAATAGTTTACATCATAAATTATCATTATTTTTGATTTTACACCATAAATCCTATTTTAGATCTTTATTTTTCTAACATTATATCATGCGAGGTATTATTTGTAAAACTATATACAACTTTTTAGGTAGTTTATGGTGTCGGAACAACAAAAAAGAGGTGGATAAACCTAAACCGAACTTAGAAAGATTGCCCATAAAATGGACAATTTCATATAGATTAAGTAAAAAGATGCAAAAATAGGGGCATTTATTATTTTTTATATATTTTTCATAAAATTTTGACATTCCCAAATATAACCCAGAATTTACCAAACAAAAAAGGTGAAAATAAGTGTGTAAAAATCGGGAATATCTAAAAACTAATAAAATTAATATCGAACTTGAAATACCCCCCAAAATACCCATTTTTTAAAAGTTGTGGACATATTTTATAAAATATAGGGGATGTAAAATAATTACTTTATAGCTTATAATTGTCATAAAGTAATCATACTGTCTAACTCACGGTTTTGTTAAATGCTGTTTCAAGTACATTTATATCGATCATTGGAAGTTTTGGGTGTGCCTCCCAGAAATATTTACAATAACTCCATTCGAAATCTACTCTTTCTGGATAACAGTGATCGTATTTGGTGTGTAACTGATTATATATCTTGTAAGGTAACAATGATAAGTTTTTCTTTGGAAGAACGTAGCAAAGTTGGACAACTTGTTCTACAGGAGTTGTCATATTTTCAGCTATAAACGTTGTATCAAAATAGGGTATATGATTGATTAAATCTTTTAGAAGTGGTGGATAATGATAGTTATATTTCCATCTCCAATTTGGACAATCTGACATATAGTATTTAAATGTCCACTCCAATCCTTCTAGATAGTTTATACAAACCTGACGAACACGTTCTGGTGATGTCATGTCTACATCCAGTAATTTTGCATAATATCTATTTTCCCAGCATTCTTTCTCGGGGGAGATATATTTTTCGACCGATCTTTCAGTTGAGGGTATGTTTTGGATTTTTTCAAGAAATGCCTTTATTTTGTCGTCTTGGTTCATAGGTTCGCCTCTATCTATTTTATTCTTTTCATGGTGAGACGCATACAATGAATGTTTTTCTTTTTTATCACGAGAGTTGTGTTCAGTAATCATATACTCTTGTTCATGTATGGCCAGAGACTCGATAAGTAGACGAAAGTTTTTCCAGATGATTTTTTTTTTATCCATATCAACAATAAACTTGTTTGATGAACCAAGAGTACTTTTATAATGTTGCAAAAGTTTCATGATACCGCCCGATCTAATATTAACAGCTGGAAAATGTGGTAAAAAGTCATTCCCTAGCAAAAAACACATGAATATGTAATCATATATTCGCTTATTTGCATTTGTTTGTGAAAAGTTGATTTCCTTTTGCATATCTAAAACAATATCACCGGTTAATTGTTCGATATTAAACAAATAGTTGTCATTGGGTTCTAGACTTGAATCTATGCTTTTTATAAACTCGGGTGTTTCTCGAAATAGGTAGATTTCTTTGCATAGTGGATAGTGGTTTACTGATAACATGATTAAGTCTGCATCAAGACCATATATAACAGTTGTTTGGGAACTATGATCGACATTGTTTCGGATATAAGAAAATATTTTATGTTCGCCTTCTCCTGGTTCGTCACTTGTGCTGACAATAATTGTTGGTGAATATTTACTGCTGTTTTTTTTGTTAGAAAAATGAGTGCTTATTTGTTTGTTTAATTGTTTCATAAAGTTTGTTCCAGGAGTGATCGAGGCAGTTGACCAAGACGGGTCTGGTTTTTTGCACAATTGGTCTGTGAGATTTGTTTGAAACCACGTTTTAAATCTTCTTGTTCTTTGTTGTTCCAATTTTGCTACAGGAGCGACACCATCAAATGATACAATAACTCTTTTTTTGGGGGAAACGATATCTACATATCTTTCTATTTTGTTAATCACATTTTTGATCAATGTGTTTGTAATATTAGACCCTCGCTCATCTTCAGATAATAAATGATAACAATCGTAAATAATAGAGTTACAATCCATATACAGGTTATCAATGGGAAACTCCCCACTGACAAACTTTTGAATGATTTCTGGATGATTTTTAACTATATATGAAAAATAACTTGGTATCCCCATGTTACACGATGTTATGTATTACTTGTGTAAATAGTTGTTTGTATCTAAGTGTTTTAAGCTAATGCATTATATTGAGTAAATTATAATATGTTTATATATCAGTTCAAGAAATGCACTTTTATGATGGTTTAGTATTAGATAACACGCATTCGCTCGGGGACGATGTACACGGGTCATTGATTAAAAAATTAGTTAATTTTAATGACATCATACAAAATACTTATTACCATATCACAGAAAGTAAAAGAACTCGGGTGTTAACCGTAAATGATTTTAAACAATGCTCGAATGATTTGAAAAGTATTAGATACGCTATCTGTGACGTTTATACTGAAGTTTTAAATAAAAAAGATAATATATATGATGATGCTGTTGGGAAAATTCAAAAAATAAACGTTGATATCTCAAACATGATAAAAAAATGGGGAACAAAGAACTTTAATGATTTTATGTATGTGTGTTTTGGTAAAGAATATAAAAATACTATTATTAAACAGGCTTGTGGGGGTATAAGCTCTGTGCTAGAAAAGCAATTTCATCCTATGAGATACACTATGTTTTCATTAGATGGGTCGGATGATGGGATAGTTAGTTCGAAAGACCTAACAATGGATTACAATATACAAGAAATTCGTAAAATGAATACATTTGAGTGTTTTAATGTATCTCCAACCTCAATGATAGGTTCTCTTCATGCACATGTAAATGGGGTAGTTGTATTTATTCGTAATGATAAAATGAACGCAGGTATGTTTGTATTTGGTATAGTTGATCACTTGGATATAGAGTTGTCAAATAGTATGTATATTAATTCAAAGTATAAAGATGCAATAGATAGCTTGCCATCAGATATCGAGAAATCGTTGTTTAACAACTTTCTAATGTCTTTAACAACAAAAGAATGGATGGTTCACAATAATGCAAACCGGTTGTATTCTTATTACAAAGGTGGATATACAGAACATAAATTATTTAAACAGCAGTCAATTACTTCTATGTCGGCTGATTTTATGTCTAGATCTTTGTATGTGAAACGAAGTATTCTTTTATATTTATTTTTAGAAGAAACAAATATGCATAGTAAATATGCAGCATATTTTTTGTATGATTTATTGACATTAGAAAATAGTAATTCGCAAGATAGCACTGATCAAATGGAACTTATCAATAGTTTTACTTCAAAAATGCACGAATTATTCAATAACTCCTTAGTAGAAACATTACGGTATGCCAGTAGACTTAACAAAGTTGATCCGAGTAAGATCAATGTAGAACAACAGATATGTCTTATGAAAACTGATGATAATGTAAAAGAGAAAGCAATGGTAAAGCTGAGAGAAGTAAAGTCAAAGCCAGATGATGGGGGATCGAAAGCAAAACAATACTTAGATGGTTTATTAAAAATACCATTCGGAGTATACCGTAAAGAGCCTATTATGGGGGTATCGTATAAGATCAAGGAGAACTTTGAACATGCGTGTTTTAAGAATGATGTATTATTAAATATTATTAAGGATACTAATATCCAGAAAGATGAATACAAAAATGCTGTAGTTCCGATATGCAAATATAGTGTTGCTGATATAAGATACATTATTGGTAAGTTTTATAAGAAGTATACAACTTATGACGAATCAACTGTCTATGATGTAATTAATAATAAGTTGAGAGGATACGATAAGAAATCTTTAGTAAACTATGTAGAAGTTGTTTCGAATGAGTTAATTAGTTTGAAGGAAAAACATAAGTTTGATCATGATGTAGTATCTTATTTTACTAAGATAAATACGAAAATAACCAAAGCCAATATTATTGGATGTATAAGTGACTATTTACATAATCTTTCTGTTGATGATAATATTAAAAATAAGATCATAGGATCATTGTATTGTCGTTTATCAACTGAATATGTAAACACCCAAGATAATTTACATGAAGTAAATAAGACATTTAACACAATAACAGATTATATTTCAAATGTCCATAGTGTTTTGGATAAGGCTGCATATGGACATAAGAATGCTAAGGATCAACTTGTCCGAATTATAGGACAATGGATAAATGGAGAGCATAGTGGGTATTGTTTTGGGTTTGAAGGACCTGCTGGTGTTGGTAAAACATCTCTTTGTAAATATGGTCTTGCAAAATGTTTGGTTGATGGAGATAACAATCCGCGTCCATTTGCAATGATTGCGATGGGAGGTGATTCAAATGGTAGCACACTACATGGCCATAATTATACATATGTTGGTTCTACATGGGGGTCTATTGTTGGTATCCTTATGGATAAAAGGTGTATGAATCCTGTTATTTTTATTGACGAATTAGATAAGATTTCAAAGACAGAACATGGAAGAGAGCTTGTTGGTATTCTTATTCATATGCTTGATCCTACACAGAATGATAAGTTTCAAGACAAGTATTTCTCGGGTATAGATATTGATTTATCAAAGGTTCTCTTTGTTCTCTCTTATAATGATGTAGACGCAATCGACCGTATTCTTTTAGATAGAATACATCGAGTAAAGTTTTCAAGTTTATCACTTGATGAAAAAATCCATATTTCAAAGGAGTATACACTGCCTGAAATATACAAAAAGACTGGGTTAGAAGGTGCAGTTAACATTCCCGAAGATGTTATAAAGTATATTATTGAAAATTACACATGTGAACCTGGAGTAAGAAAGTTACGTGAAAAGTTATTTGAAATTGTAAGTGATATTAACATTCGCATGTTAACCCGAGAGACAATAGATGATTATCCATTAAATATAACCATTGAGGATGTTAAAAATATTTATTTTAAAGATGTTAGACCCGTTCAAATTACATGTGTTCCTTCTGAACCAAGAGTTGGCTATGCAAATGGTTTGTGGGCTAATGCTCATGGACAAGGAGGAACATTACCTATAGAAGCACATTTTTACCCAACAGGGGAGTTTTTACGATTGAAACTTACCGGTAAACAAGGTGATGTAATGCAGGAATCAATGAATGTTGCATTAACACTTGCCTATAAGTTGTGCACAAAAGAACAAATAGATACTGTGTTGGAAAAATACAATTCTGTAAACAAATATGGTATTCATATTCATACGCCAGAGGGAGCAACACCCAAAGATGGACCTTCTGCAGGAAGTTGTATTACTACTGTATTATTCAGTCTTCTTAGCAATCAAAAGATAAAATCTAATTGTGGTATGACTGGAGAAATACAATTAACAGGGGCGATAACAGCAATCGGAGGGCTAGATGCAAAAATACTTGGATCTTTGAAATCTGGTATTAATACTTATTTTTATCCAGTTGAAAATGAATACGAGTTCAATAAGTTTTATGATAAATATAAAGACAGAGACGAAATTAAGGGAGTTACATTTAATGCGGTTTCAAATATAAATCAGTTATTAGATCAAATTATAGAAAAAGATAATGAATAATGTAGTATGATATAATAATCTTCCCCTTTATTATATCATTTCAAATGGAAAAAACACCATCGGGATCATTAAATATTTTACAGCCATCAAACCTTTTGGTGTTTATGGTATTCTATTCACCTATCATTATTGCTATATCTATTATAGCATTTAGTGTGATTATACAAAGTTACAAAGGTTTTATATATCTAGGTTTCATGTTTGCGGTGTCTATTATTAGAGAATTTTTATATTATGCCGCAGGGGCAGAAGAAGTAAAAACCCCGGGTATATGTAGCGTTATTAATTATAGCACACATGGAAACAACACCTACAGTTCATTCATGTTAGCATTTACGCTTATGTATATGTGTCTACCAATGTATCTCAATAGTTCGATGAACTGGTTTGTTCTTGGAACCTTTATAAGTTATATTTCATTGGACATAATGGTTCGTGGTTTAAATAAGTGTATTGGTGATACAAGTGTTCTATTTTTGAACGTTGTTTCTGGACTTATATCTGGACTTCTTATTATTACTGCAATGAATGCTGGCGGATCGTCCAAGTTTTTATTCTTTAATGAAATGCAAAGTAGTAAAGTAGTTTGCACACGTCCTAAAAAGCAGCAGTTTAAATGTGCCGTATATAAGAATGGAGAACTTATCTCAAATAATGTAGTATAGATAATATAGATTAGGGGTTAAAAAAATGTGCATTTTGAAGAAGCCATATTTTGAACTCGTCAATTAACCTTTTTCTGTGAAGCGAATCTGTCATAAGACGGGATGTTGTTCGAGACATAAATACAATTATAAAATTATTATAAACTTGTGAAAGTTGTTTACTTTTATATAAGTTTAAAATCGCAAGATCTTGTTGCTGATAACTTTTTCGTTTATTTACCTCGTTGTGAAAATTAAATAAAAATTCTTTTAACTTATCTTTGCTTGTTAAGCTGTATCTTGTCACTCGCCAATATTGAGATGCGTGTTCCTGGCAGTCTGGACATGGTAACAATGAGCATATTCTTTTAATGTAATTTACTAAACTAGGAGCAACTGCCATATAGTGTTCATCTTTTAATTTTTCTGCTAATGTATGAAATAATGTCCATATAGGTGGACCCCAAAGATTAGTCATTATCTATTATCAACTTAATACTCTATATAATATGCTTAAAAATATATTACATAGTTAACAAAATACATTACTAATTATGGGAGATGTTATAGAATATACTAAATCTAACTCGGACTTCTTTAAAGAATTACTTGAAATAGAAAGTGACGAAGAAAATAATAACAATGAAATGAAGGAATGTCTTATCACTATGCTTCCTCTTGATGATAATTATGTTACTCTTGAGTGTGGTCATGTGTTTAATTATGATCCATTATTTAAAGATGTATATAATCATAAGAAACTTTTTGGTAGATTAGAAAGCACAAAATTAAAACCACAAGAGTTGCGGTGTCCATATTGTCGCAACATTCAAAGTAAGCTTCTTCCTGTTAATACAGGAACTCCTCTTATTTATGGCGTGAATAGTCTAAATGCTACAACAGAAATAATGTCTAGAAAAATGAAACATATTCAACAATACTATCAGATTTTTCATACATATACAAATGGTATGTGCTGTCACGGAATGAATAAACCCCATATATTGCATGGTGGGTTTTTAGAAACAACCGTTACATGCCATAATACAAAGGTAATGTATAACAACCTTAACGGTTTAGTTTATTGTGCGGATCATAATAACGAAATGATGTGTAATATATTCGATAATGAAATAATAAGATTAAATAAACTTATCGAAAAATATAAAACAATAGCGGAAACTATAAAAGGACCCAAAAAGCAAGCTGCAAAGAAAAAAGTGAGTTCTTTTACGATTGTTTGTAAGAATATAAAAGTTGTAAAGGCAGAAATAGTAGGTTCGTATGATCAAGCTAAAATAGAGATGAACGCCATTAAAAAGAACGAGGAAACGTCAAGTGACGATGAATGGGAAACTCCATATGATTATACGAATAAGTATAGTCAAAAATGTAGATGTTTTGCATACTATACAAGTGGTGCAAACAAAGATACTAGATGTGTAAACGGTGGTGGCTATGGGGTGGGTAATGAACTATACTGTGCGAAACATCCGTATATTTTTGAAAAATAGAATACGACGATTAATAATATAATATACTTATTTGCAAATAATATGTAAACAAGTATATTTATGCTGTAATGCTTTTCATAATAAGTGATGTGACGACATACGGATCACAGTTTGAACTTGGACGTCTGTCTTCAAAATATCCCTTTTTGTTACGATATGTTTCATTTCCAATTCTAACTGATACGCCCCTGTTTGCTACACCATGGGAAAATACATTGTAATCCGCAGTCTCATGTAGACCAGTCATGCGTTCTTGATTACCAGAACCATATTTTGAAATCATCTCTGTATGGTCGGTTTCCAAACACTTAATTGCTTGGTTGATGTAGTCCAATCCAGTTTTTCCATGACTACCTTCACGCATCATGACTGTACTGAAGTTTGTATGACATCCTGATCCATTCCAATTTCCCTTTAATGGCTTTGGTTCAAATGTAACTTTAAGGTTTTTTGTTTCAGCTACTCTGATCAAAAGATATCTGGCCATCATCATGTCATCTCCTGCTTGAATACCCTCACATGGTCCAACTTGAAACTCCCATTGTCCTGGGGCAACTTCGGCATTAATTCCTGATATGGTAATTCCTGCACGAATACAGAGTGCCATATGTTGATCGGCAACTGAACGACCAAATACATTTTCTGCACCTGCACCACAATAATGCGTTCCTTGTCCTTGTGTCTTTCCATCTTCATATCCAACAGGAAGATTAGTGTTGGGATCGATAATAAAATATTCCTGTTCCAACCCATACCAAGGTCGCATTTCAGTGTGTTGATTGAATATTTTTTGAGCCGATGCACGGGTGTTAGTTACATGAGGTGTCATATCAGGTGTATACGTATCACACATAATCAATACATCGTTTCCCATTGTAAAGGGGTTGCGGTACATTGCACGTGGAACAAGAATGACCTCGGATTCTTCACGGTTAGATTGATTAGTTGAACTTCCATCATAGTTCCAATCTGGGATATCTTTCAACGTAACTGATTTTTGATTTGGTTTTACCGTAATTACACGTGTTTTTGATCTAAACTCACTGTTTCCGCCTACCCAAACATAATCTGCAACAAACTTCTGTGGGATACCAACTCCTTCTGTCATATTATATTATATATTACTTTGCAACTATTTATCTATATCAAAACCATATAAAATTAATATCATTATACATAATAGTATATAGAATGGAAACAAAGGAACAGCTAATTAACAGTATAAAAGGATGGATTGGTATTGACAATGATATATCACGCCTTCAAAAAGAACTGAAGGAAAAAAGAGAACAAAAGAAGAGATATTCAGAAGATCTTGTAAAAACAATGAAAAGTAATGATATTGATTGCTTTGATATCAACGGAGGTGCACTTTTATATAAACGCAGTGTTACAAAGAAACCACTTACAGGAAAAACAATTCTTCCACTTTTAGAAAATTATTTTAAAGAGTCACAGGTTAAGCCGGATGAAGTAACAAAATATTTGTTGGAACACCGGGAAGAGAAGGTTACCGAGACGTTGAGGAGAAGAACAGACAAAAAATAATATGCGCCCGTCGTTCAAAGATATTTTTAGAAAGGGTTTAAACATATATATCAATGTTAGTCAACAATATACCATCAATGGAATCTGCACGTATAGAGGATGATATCACCGAAGTAGAAACAGTAGAAGATTTTGATAATGATAGAATTATAAGTATGTTTGATGACATTAACCGTGAGATTGAGTTTCAGGAAGGTGCTAGTTCGAACTTAGATACTGAACAACAAGACATCAAATGGAAGTACCCAATTGAAAGCGGTATGTTTCAAGATTTGAATTATCATGCTAGAACGTGCATGTTTGTTAATATGCACATTTGTCCTTACCAAGTAAGGTATGGAACTGACGATAAGACCCCATTTATTCAATATATTATGCGAAAGAAAAACGATAGATCACAAAAAGAAAACCTTCATGATCATGAGTACAATTATATGGATTTTCATAAGAAAACATTTCTTGACCACCATACCATCAACACAAACTTTTACGAAGAATCTGTTAATATTATGAAAGCTATGTTGTTTTGTTACAGAAAGAATGTGAATGATACAAGTAAGATTAAATACAAAGGTTTCAGAAAAAGTGGAAATGATTTTTATGTGTTTTTTGATATTTCAGATATGTGGATTAACCATCATTATTTGAATATGCATGATTTGCTGTGGATAGTAAATATGTATGAACTATCTGTTTTAAATGAAGTTTGTTCTGTACCAGTTAGTGACGATGTTGTTACTTTTTTCAAACAAAACAGTGATCTCGTAGATATTTATTATTCAGATGACACACGTGTCCCTATTCCAGTTGTAGGGTTTACGGTAGAAGATAAGAAACAAATGGATTTTACTATGACATTCGGACCTTGTTATAAAAAATATAAAGATATTGATGATAGCCTTGTATATTATTATGATTATAGAGAATGTTGTGATACAATAAATAATGAGGAAAAACAAGATAAAATAATTATGAGACATTGTATCATGTATGATAAATGTATTTCTTATGATGAATATATTAGTCTATCGGATGATGTTGATAAAGATCGTAATATTATTGTAGATAACATTAATGACATCTATTGTGGATTTGTTATATGTCAACATAAGGATCAAACCCCTCTTTCCAGTCACAATATGTTGCCTATCGCTTAACGTAAATAGTTATATTGTTTTCTCTTGACATTATATAGATTAATATATATCGTCAAATAGCTATGTTTTTAAAACCAATGCAGATATTGAAAATGATTATTATCGGATCACTTATGTTGTGGATGATAAATTATACTCTTAGCTTTTATGGTTTAGGAGGAAGTTTGTCGTGGCCATACTTAATGTTTTATCTTTTTATTTTACTTTCCACCGCTATTTTAGATTTACAGGTTCCATCTATTGAGCTATAAAAATATAATTTAAAAGTAATGTGTGTATAGTATTTATTATGGGTTTTACAGATAAAATGTGTCACGATGTTGCTAAGAAAATTATAAATCAGATTTTTTTGGTAAATTATAGCCCTACTATCAAAGAAGATAAAACATGGTATGAAAACTTAAATAACTTTCTCGTAACAGAGTTTGATCGTCTTCAAGACACCGAAGAAGGTACAAACTCTGACTTCACTGATGATGAAGAAGAGATGATTACTAGTGATGTAATGCAAATGTTATTGGATAACTTAAATGTGGATGAAGATGAGTTTGAAGATCACGAACAAGATGTAGATTGGATAAGATTTGATGGGATAATAGGACGTTACGTTTGTATGATAATAGATTAGTGTATGCAATTTTTAGAAGTTTGAAGATACAATCTCTTTTACAACTATGATTTCAATATTTTCAGGAATTACAGATAACTCCAAGTTGTCATATAAATCTTCAACTATATGGAGTTTCATATTGAACTCCCTATTGTTTACGGTGCATTGTTTTGTCCAATATTCTAATGGAAGTATTTCATTAAGAGATTTGATTCTCCCAGCAGGAGAATTGTATTTGCTTTCCCTCTTCCCTGGACGACCAGAAGGGCACTTTATTCTCCATTCACAAGACAAACAATTGATTTTATCAGGAAACCCGGATAATATTGCACAATATTGCCAACCACCACCTTTTTGGGTGGTTACCTTTGCACCTCCGGTTATCTCTCCGTTATGTTGACGTATTCGTCTGGCGGGGTTGTTTGTTGCACCGTTGTATGTGCTTCGGTGGTAATTTGGTTGTGTATTTCGTAAAATATAACAAGACCACATATATTAATCTATATATTATGTATTTTGATAACATTATTCATAATATAACTACTAATTTATACATTTTCTTCTCCATTGACATCGCGACTATTTACTCTCATAGATGGTGCTAAGGCGATTGGAATTTTATCTACAATTTGGGTTTTATCAAGATCAACCAAAATGCGTTTAATAATATCAGGAGATATCTGTTCGCCAAGATTATCTATAATTTCATTGTTTAATGGATACCGATTATTCAAGTTGAAAAAGTTTACTTTAAATGATCTCACCGTCTCAACATTGAATGCGTGAAGTCTCTTCATATCTGATATTTTTTGTAAACCCTCTCGGAATTGTTTTGATTGTTGTTTAGTTTGCATTTCGTCGGTATACCAAGGATTCCTAGATGCGTTGGTTGAAATTAATGAGTCACATATCTCTGGCTTAAATATCTGCATATCTTCTGCATTAATTTTATTGGATTTCTTTGAGTGATTATCATCATGGCCGTCTTCAATTCGTTTATTGGGTTTGGTCTTTTTATCACTAAACTGGATATTAAACAAACCAATAATATCCTCTGGTATAACAGGACTTGTTTCCATAAGACGATCAAACTCTTCTTTACACATTTTTAAAAATTGGATAACCGGAAGACGTTCAGTTGGATGTTTAGCAAGCTCAGTTTTTATATTTCTGTAAAACTTATCCCATGCAATGCTACTCACACGATGAGCCTCGTTTAATTGTGTAATTTTTAAAAACTGCTGTATCGTTGTAATAATACCTGCTAAAATATTAAATGCTCCTACCGTCATCACGAAAAAACCTTGATATTCTGCCGGAACACGATCCTGTGCAAAGTTAGCTGTTCCTGTTAGGGTGGAAATAACAATAACAGGTATAGTGTACCATGTATTCTTTTTGGAGAACGATGAGTTTGCTTTTCCGTGAAGCCATCTGTAACACATGGCTTTATCTGCCCATTCAACCAAAATATTTTCATGATCAACCGACCAGTCGACATCTTTTATTACACCATTAATTGCTTCTTCTTCATTTTCAGATAGTAGAGAATCATTGTCTTTTTGTTCCATTCTAGTATATTGTACTCATATAAAATATTTTTATGTTATTATACATTATATACTAATTATAATAGAAAATGAGTGATACTATTGGCTCCAGAATTATAGCCTTAAAAAACGAGTTTGCTGACATACTTTTTTTGAAACAAGAAACTTCACAACTTTTTGAGAAATCAAAGGATAAAATAAAAAAATTGCAAGAATGGTACAATAACTATATAGACGAAAACCATAATCATCTTTTTATTTTTGGACTTGATTCATTTCATTATCAGGGAAAAATAATTGATGTGGAATATGATGATATGACGAGACTTTACAGTTCAATTACAAACCGCATATATTGTGAATATTATAAATTATATCAGATTATAGTGCAGTACACGGAACAAGTTGTTAAAGATAAAAAAGTAGAGGATGTTGTAAAGAGTAACAATCATTTTCCAAAATATCAAGATCTAGAACCATATAAACAATATGGAACTGAAACAATTACTCAACTTCACGATGTTATAATGTTATTGTTCACAAGCGTAAAAAATGTGATAGATAAAAAACATGAAGAACTAGACATGCATCGTCTAAAAAATAAAATCGGTATAAATATTGATAATTTTATTCAAGCGTTTCATTTTGAAATTATGATTATGGAACAAAAGCTTATGCTGTTTATATCTTATATGGAGTTCTTTCATAAGATGAATATAAAATATTTAAAAAGGTTTACAGGTAAAATGGATCTATTTTCAAGTCAAATAGATCATGACATCCGCATAGACTCTCATACAAAGACAAAAGAGAGAAGAAAAACAATGATTGAAGGGTTAAAACAAGACAATATTAATGCTGAATTAATAAATGAACTTGCTGAAAGTATTGCGTCGACAAGTGATGAAGAAACGAACAATAAAGAACCTAATAATAAAAAGATTGAAGGAGCGCGTTTTCATTATAAACAATTACATAAACCACCTACAATTATAATAACGGATAACGAACAAGCATCTTTTTTTGATAATGTTAATAACCAAGAAAGAGAGAATACACATGACGACGAAACAAACACTACACAAGATGATGAAACTGATCTTAACATCCGCAAAAGATTATCATATGTAAATTGTGTTCATGGGGGAAATAAAATATGTAGTTGTGCGGAAAAAGAAACAACATGCAAATGTGATGAGGAACCAACACAAAGTTTTACAGCTCAAATATTGTTTGGGATGGTCGACGAACCTGAAAATGATGATAATACAACTGACAGTCCTGAGATTGTTGGCGATTTGACCAAATGTGAGTTTTCTCTGAATAGTTTAACCGACGCAGATGCTCCTACTATGGATAATGAAAAGAGTTATACGAATGATGATGCCGAATTGGTAACGAAACACGAAATCCATACAGAGGAGAAAGAAGAAGAGAACAATGAAGAACCGCAGGTCGATGAACAACCGAATACGGAAGAACAGCAGGCGGATGAACAACAGAATACGGAAGAACAG
>Ga0209533_1001732_pt1 | contig 20338 bp, 18 predicted proteins | sample COG_04_FD_184748 | JGI IMG/M metagenome (GOLD analysis project Ga0209533, IMG submission 184748) | Pelagic Microbial community sample from North Sea - COGITO 998_met_04 (SPAdes) (version 2) | ecosystem: Environmental > Aquatic > Marine > Neritic zone/Coastal water | place: Helgoland, sampling...
TCTTATTAACTTCTATTTTTCTCGACTACCATCGCTAGTCTTTATTCAATTTAATTATTCTAAATTTTTACTCGAGTGGTAACCACCCGCTTTCAAATACTGTTCTTTTTGCATCAACTTCACATCCGATTGCATCATGTCTTTTACCAACGATGCTAAATCATGTGCTGCCACCCAGCCTAATTTTTCTTTAGCCTTGGTAGGGTCTCCAATTAATAAATCTACTTCAGTTGGTCTAAAATAAGTAGGGTCTACAGATAATACTTCTTTTCCTATTTCTATTTGAAACAAAGGATTCGTGCATTTCACAACGGATGCTTTTTCATTGACACCAGCTCCTGTAAATTCTAATTCAATACCAACTTCTGCAAAACTCATTCGTACAAACTCTCTCACAGTATTGGTCTTTCCTGTAGCGATCACCCAATCTTCAGGCACTTCTGCTTGCAAAATCATCCACATCATTTGCACATAATCTTTAGCATGTCCCCAATCACGCTGCGCATCTAAATTTCCTAAATAAAATTTATCCTGCAGCCCTAAAGCAATTCTGGAGGTAGCTCTTGTAATTTTACGAGTTACAAAGGTTTCTCCTCTTCTAGGAGATTCATGATTAAATAAAATTCCATTACAAGCAAACATATTATAAGCTTCTCTATAGTTTTTGGTAATCCAAAAGCCATAGATTTTTGCAACTCCGTATGGTGATCTTGGATGAAAAGGTGAATTTTCATCATAAAATCCTTTGTCATTTTTATTCTCTGGCATTCCTCCGTACAATTCTGAGGTAGAAGCTTGGTAGATTCTAGTTTTCTTTTCTAAGCCCAAGAGCCTAACAGCTTCCAAAATTCTTAATGCCCCTAAACCGTCAATATCTCCTACATATTCTGGAGTATCAAAAGAAACCTTGACATGAGACATAGCGCCTAGATTATAAATTTCATCGGGTTGACATTCTTCAATAATACGAGTCAGATTCATCGCATCTGACAAGTCTCCATAATGCAATTTTAATCGTTGATTCGGGTGGTGAGGGTCTTGATATAAATGATCAATACGGTCTGTATTTAATGAAGAAGACCTTCTTTTTATCCCGTGCACCTCATACCCCTTTTCCAACAATAGTTCCGTTAAATAAGAACCATCCTGTCCTGTAATTCCAGTAATTAAAGCTACTTTCATTATTTATAATTTAACTTCTTTTATGTTGTCTATATTCTCTAAAAACCATTGATAAGTTTTTTTAATACCGTCTTCTAACTCAGTTGAATATTGCCATCCAAGTTCTTTGATTTTGGAGACATCCATGAGTTTTCTTGGAGTGCCATCTGGTTTACTAGCATCCCAAACAATATTACCTTGGTGACCTGTTACTGACTGTATCGTCTCAGCTAATTCTTTTATCGTAATATCTTTTCCAGTACCTATATTGTATAAATATTCTGGTAAATTATTTTCTAAGGCATACACAACCGCTTCTGCCATGTCATCTACAAACAAAAACTCTCGCATTGGAGTTCCACTTCCCCAGAGCGTTACCTCTGAATGGTTATTTATTTTAGCCTCATGAAATTTACGCAGCATCGCTGGCAATACATGCGAGGATTTGAGGTCAAAATTATCAAAAGAACCGTACAAGTTGGTAGGCATTAAACTCACATACTCTTTGTTATATTGTGTACGTATTACTTGACATGCTTTTACTCCAGTTATTTTTGCAATGGCATACCACTCATTGGTAGGTTCTAAAGAACCTGTTAGTAGGTATTCTTCTTTTAGAGGCTGCTTTGCAAACTTTGGATAAATACAAGAGCTCCCTAAAAAAATAAATTTCTCAATTCCCCCCTTGTGAGCACCATCTATTAAATTATTTTGAATTTGCATGTTCTCCATTAAAAATTGATATGGAAAATCATTATTGGCAAGAATCCCTCCTACTTTTGCAGCAGCATCAATCACTACTTCTGGTTGTTCTTGATTGTAAAAATCTAAAACTGCTTGTTGATTTGTTAAATCAAGTTCTTTACTGGTCTTCCCAATTAAATTAGAATATCCTTTATCGGCTAAAATTCGCCAAACCGCAGAACCTACCATTCCTTTGTGACCTGCGATGTATATTTTAGTTTTTTTAGGATTCACTTAATTCTATTTTTCTCGACTACAACCGGTAGTCTGTTTTATTTGTGTTTTTCTTATTTATTCCTTTATACTGCTCTTTAGAGCCTTAAAACCTTCGTTTTTTTACGGCTTCGCCAACACTACCCACAGCAATGCATTTTTATGATATAAAAAATTCCAATTCCTTTAGTCAATTGAAATGATACACTGGTCCCTAATTTTTGCAATTAAGCCACACCTGGGTTATTTCGAAGCCCATTCTTTTTTAAAACCTATAAAAGCCTTTTTCCCTAAAACAAAACCTACACTTAACACAAATCCTAAAAACAGATACACCACTATAATTAGTGCTTTTTTAGGTGCTGACTTTTCATTTGGAATGGTTACCGGCTTTAATACGGTAAACAGTGGGGTGTCTTTTTTAACTTGTAAAAGCTGTGTTTCTAATTGTTTTGCCAATTCAGAATATACCGTAAAAGCAAGGTCATAGTCCCCTTGTAACTGCAATAATTTTGTTCTCCCTAAGGCGGTATTTATCCCTGTATTCTGGTCTTGAAAACGCGCCAAGGCAATTTTAATTTCATTGAAAGCTTTCTGCTTTTCTGCATAACGCTCTTCAATATAGGTTAATTGCTCGATCGATTTCTGGGTCTTGAATTCTAAGGCATACGCTTGCAGTAGCTGCTGTGCTTTTAATGCAAGCTCTGCACTTGCAATGGCTTCTGGCATCGTTACTGAAATAGAAATAAAACCTTCCTTCGCATTTACATTTAAACTTATTTGATTCTCTAAGCCTTCTATTAGTTCATATTCTTCTTTAGAAATGGAGATCAATTGACTTTCTTTAGCGCCTGCAGCTGCTTCCAATTTTTCTGGAGCCGATCTGACCAATGAAATTAAAACACCTGGCAAGCCTATGGTGTATTTTTTAATATTTGACAACAACCCTGGGCTATAGATATTTTCATAATAATCGCTATAAGAAACAGGTGCTGTTTGCCCTTCTATGGTTAATGGCGTATTTAAAAGCTCTAACTGAAAAGGAATGCTACTTACTATTTGCGGATATAGCTCTGGTGAGATCTCTTCACTATTCACAGCTCCACCAATATTAATTCCGGCTAAAGAGGCCAAACTCCCCAAGCTACCTCCTGCTTTACTTCCTTGCGCCAAAGGCACAAAAGTAGTAGATGCCGTGAATTCATTTTTAGAAAACACAGCAACGAACAGTCCTAAAAAAGTAAAGGCAAGCGTTATTTTTAAAATGATTTTACGGGCAGTCCAAAGATTTTTTAGAAGCACAATGATGTCTATCGCATCTTCTTGATCTTGGCTCGTAGTGTTGTTTTCTTGTATCATATGGCTATAATTCTGCTGGTAATATACTTTTACAGTTTAAAAACTAGTTTAACATTGTTTTAATCAAAATACCTAAGGTAGCTATAGAAGTGGTAATGCCCAAAAGCTCTGCAGTAGACATTTTCTCATTCACAGGTTTGGCAGGTACAAAAATAGTTGCACCAGGCGCTAATTTTGGATACCTTTTTATAAAAAGAAAACGCTTCACCGTTTCAATATCACCATTGGCATACGATACATAAATTTTAGTTTTTTTTGCAGTATCAGCAAAACCACCAGATTTAAAAATGTATTTTCTCAAAGAAAGCCCTTCTTTATACTGCACTAAAGAAGGTTTTAAAACCATGCCTGAAACCTTTACGGTTTGTCTTTTAGAAGGAATCAATAATTGATCGCCTTCTCTTAAATACATGTCGATGTCTGATCCTTTATTTTCTAAAATCATTTTTAAATCAATTCCAACTTTAAACTCTGTAGCATTGGCCTCCATCTCTTTCAAAGCATCTAAATTGGATTCATCTCCCATGTTCTTATCCATGTTTTTTAGGATGTCTATTGCGTATTTATTTTTTGTTTTACGAATTAAAGCTGCTCCTTTCAAATATGCAAATTCGGTAAAACCTCCCGCTCTTTCGATTAAATCTGAAATTCGTTCATTCTTATTTATTAAACTATACGATCCTGAGTATTTAACTTCGCCAGAAATTGAAACATTTTTTTGTGCTGTATATCCTTTTGAATACCGAACATCTATAACATCAAAAGGTTCAATATAAAACGGCGTACCGTTATTAATAGCTAGGTTCTCGTCTGAAGAAACTGCATACACTTTACTTAAAGTTTTAAAACTACCGTCTTTTAATCTTCTTGAAATAGAAATTACCTGTGGATCTGCGCCTCTTTCTAAACCACCTGACATGGCAATTACATCTTCTATTTGTAATTTATCAACAAAATCAAACGTATTGGGTGTGTTGACTGCCCCAGCAATAGTGATGGTTCTTTTTTCTCTTAGTTCTTCTTTATTAAAGATACGCACCTGGTCTCTTGCTTGCAATACAATTGTCGAACTCCCGTTTAGAATCTCTGAAACAGAAAAGGCGATGTTTTCTTTATTAGTGTCATCAAAAGTACGCACCAACAATCCTCTTAATAGAAAAGCTTCTGGAGTAATGCCTTCTGCTTTTTCAATAAGGGTTTTCAATGTCATTTTCTCAAACAATTCGAAACTACCGGGTCTGTATACCTCTCCTTGAATGGTTATTTTATTTTCATACCGATCTAAAATCTCTTGTACCACAAGCTTGTCCCCTCCTTGCATGATAAAGTCTTTGGCCTTCGTAAAAGCGACTTCTCTTATTTCTTTTTGTGTGCCATTTAAACGCTCTACCGTTAATAGATTGGTATATGCAATGGGGGTAAAACCACCAAAATACTCCGCCAACTCTGCCAAGGTTTGTCCGTCTTTTAATTCATAAATTCCGGCTCTTTTTACAGCGCCCTCTACCGATACTAAATTCTTATAAGGCTTAACTAACAATACATCTTGGTCTTGTAATTTTAAATTGCCCTCTTGGGTACCCGACAACATGTATTGATAGATATCTAATGTGGCAACTACCTTGTTTGCGCGCACCAATTGCACCTCTCTAAAAGTTCCCATTTTTGTAGGTCCTCCAGCAACATACAATGCATTTAAAACCGTAGACAACGAGTTTAAGGCATAGGTACCTGGTGTTTTCACCTCTCCGATAATATTTACCTGAACCGTTCTAATTTTAGAAACGGTAATATTGGTGTTTATTTTATTATAACTATTGCTATCAGCTGAAATACCAGCATGTTTGGTTTTTAATTTTGAAATTATTTTTTTTGATGCATTCTCTAAGGTAAATCCGTTTATAAAAACAAAACCAATCCCGTTAATTTTAATGCTACCACTATTATTTACTGTGGCTTTATAGGTAATTTCTGAAGCACCCCACAAATCAATCATGATTTCGTCTCCAGGACCTATTTGGTAATTTTTAGGGACTGCAATATTTACACTGGGTGTAAAAGAAACTTTAGAATTGCTAAAAAAATCATATCCAAAAAGTGAAATACTAGCGGAGTCTTTCTCTACCATTTGGCGGTCTTTTAATCCAAATGGTTCATTCGTAAAATCTACTTTTTCATCTATTTCAAAAGCTTTATTTTTAAAGGTATCTGTAGCTCCTAAGCTATTTACCCTTCTTTTAAAGTCTGCTATTTTAGTTGCAGAAATTCCTTGTGCCTTTCCAAGAACCTCCACCTGCGCCATCGTATAGCCACCTTTTTTTATTTGTGACCAATACGATTCAATTTGATCGTCTGACATCGAATTGACATCTACATTTTTTAATTGACTGATGTCTTGCGAAAATGCAATGCTTGTAAAAAATATTAAAAGCAAAATTAGAAATGGTTGTGTATTCTTTTTCATTTATTTTATTCCTTATATTTATATATTTATCTCTACCGCAAAAGTACGAATTCCTTTTCCTTTTTTGAGCAAAAAAAAATCAATTGCTTACTGCAATTGAAATGATACTATGGCGCCTAATTTTTTCAATTGGGCCAAACACTTTTTTCCTTTGATAGAGAGCAATATAGCCTCTTGTTCTAACAAAGGTACTTTTACCAGGTCTCCAACTGCTAACGTTTTTGACTCCTTTTCAACCAGCATCTGTAAATAACTTTTCATTGCCAATACCTCTTCATTTGAAACACTAGCACGTTTGCCGTGTTCAAACAAAAAACGCACTGCTCCAGGAACGTCAAACACCACATCTACTTCTTTCTCCGACAACTGCACCAACACCATAGAGGGCAACAAAGGTATGGATACTTTCTTCTTACGATCAGACCATTGTCTAACTTCAATCTTAGTGGGTGTATACACCTCTACTCCGATTCTAGTGAGATGCTCCGTAACCTTTAACTCGTTTCTTGGCTTTGTACATAAAACAAACCATTTTTTCGCATTCCCCTCTATCATAACTTTAAATATACTAAAAATTCAACAGTTATAATATTTACCATGTAAAGAAAAACATTCTTAACATAGAAGTTTTCAGTTTCAATTTTAATCGCAGCGCTGCTTTATTTTTATTCATTAAAAATAGTAATAAAATACCAGCGGAAAAAAGACAAATTAACAATAATGCAGACTGCAAAGTATTGAAATTTATAATCACAAAAAACATAAAAAGACCCACACAAAAATTTACGCATCCTATAAACGAAGATGCTTTTCTATGAGACAATCCGAAATCGACAATAATGTGATGTATGTGATTTCTATCGGGACTAAACATAGAAACTCCTTTTAAAAGACGTATGATCATTACCCTACAAATATCTAATATTGGAACAAACAAAACAGCTACTAAAAGCAATGGCAATTGCTTTGGCTCGAAATTCAAAGATGCATACACAGCATCTGCTGCCATTAATTTTAAAGTGAGCAATCCAAGTACCAAACCAATTGTTAAACTTCCTGTATCTCCCATAAAAATTTTTCTTTTTACCGAAAAATTGAACCGAAGAAAAGCCAATAGCGTAGCAATGGTGGTAATACTAATACTCAAATAATAAAAATACCCTAACTTATAAAACATATAACTGTAAAAAGAAGCTACAATAATTCCAGTAATGGACGTTAAACCATCAATACCATCTAATAAGTTGAATGCATTTAAAAGTGCTAATAAGAAAAACATACTCCCTACAACAGAAACAATTAAAGGGATTTCATAAATACCCATAAAACCATGCATGGAAATTATCCTGAAATCTGACTGCGACATTAGCAAGGCCACTCCTAAGAATTGGCCACAAAACTTAACTTTAGCTCGGAGATTTACAACATCATCGAATAAACCTGTAAAAAACAAAACAGATATTCCCACCAATAGTGTTAGTGAGACTTGATTGTTAAAAAAGAATTGTAGAAAAAATAAAGCAATAATGTAGCTAATATAAAAAGCAATACCTCCAAAAGAAGGTGTAATTTTGGCATGAGAACTTCTCACACCTGGAGCATCTGTTAAATTGTGCTTTAAAGAAAAGTTTCTAATTTTAGGAATAAGAATATAGGTTACCAGAAAAATTGACAAAAACAACAATGTTATGTAATATATATTCTCCATATTCTTTTCTTTTTTTATTATAAGTACCCTAGCAATAAAGTATTTATAACGAATTTAAACAAAAACAGTTTAATTAGATAACATCATTGTAATGATGTTATTAGAACCTCACTCTTTTCAAACTCTATCGTGCAAATGTACTCATTATTTATCTAAATTTCTGAAATAAACAAACATATATTTGCGTAAGCATAACCTTTATTAATCACAAAATTAGTTCTTTTACTGTAATAAATCTGCCCAAAACTAGCCCATATATACACTGTGTTACTCTCGCAAATCTCTTACTTAGTATTATGAACAAATAAAATAATCTAAAATAATTTAATTATAATAGTTGATTTAAAGGCGTAACAAATGATTTAAAAACACACCTATTAGACTATTTTATTCTAAAAAGGTTTAAAATTCTCGAAGAAAAAATATTTGTTATACAAAAACACCTAGTTTTATTTTTACTTATTTATATTTATTATACATAGTTACATTTTATTTTAAGTCTTGATAAATATTATTTTTTTTAATTATTGTATTAGTTTTTTAATAAATATCCTTTCTAAAGATGAACATATGATATTGAAAAAATACTAATTGCAATAAGTATAATTATCAGTACTCGTCTTTATTTTTTCAACTATAACAAAAATAAGATTTATGCCTAAGAAGATTTAAATTAAGGTGAAACATTTATTCCTCTTTATTATTTGGAACAATAAATACTTAAAAGATAATTTAAATTGCAGCTCTGCGAACAAAAAAAGGTTTTTATTATAATTTATATTTTACCTAAAATTCTATTACAAAAATACTTTTAAGCATGACATTTATACTTCGGATAACCGCAATTTAAATTACAGTTATCCGAATCAAAATTAGTAATGATTGTTAAAAAAAAAGGCGGTATGTTTGTTTTAGTAGGGTAAAATGGTTTAATAATTATAAGAAATGTCTCTACTTCTTATTAAATTTAAATAATAAATTAAAGGATAAAAAATTGAGATGTGTAGATTCTAAATCTTTAAAACACAATACCATTAGAACTTATTGCACTCTTGTAAACCAATAGGAAAGATTATTTTATTTCCCTATTTGAAAATACTCAAATCCCTTTTCTTCCAAATTAAATGCATTATATTGATTTCTGCCATCAAAAATAACTGGAATTTTCAATTGCGTTTTAATTTCTTCAAAATTTGGAGAACGAAATTCTTTCCACTCAGTGAGTAACACCAATGCATCTGAATCTTTTAAAACATCATACTTAGAATAAACATACGTTATATTTTGAACATCTTTTAAATAATACTCTTTGGCTTCTTTAATCGCCTTTGGATCATAGGCTTTTATTTTAGCACCACGTTTCACCAATTCCTGTATTACATAAATGGCTGGTGCTTCACGCATGTCATCGGTTCCTGGCTTAAACGCCAAGCCCCAAATACCAAAAGTAAATCCGGTTAGGTCTTCACCAAAACGGTTTACTATTTTTTGAGCGATTACTAATTTCTGTGCATCATTTACTTCTTCAACTGCGTTTATCAATTGAGCAGTGTAGCCATTTTCTTTGGCTATTTTTGTGAGTGCCTTTAAATCTTTTGGGAAACAAGAACCTCCAAAACCAGCACCTGGATATATAAAGCTATATCCAATGCGTTGATCTGAACCGATTCCGATTCGAACCTGGTTTACATCTGCACCTACCTTTTCACAGATATTGGCAATTTCATTCATAAAAGATATTTTGGTAGCTAGCATTGCATTGGCAGCATACTTTGTCATTTCAGCAGAACGGATATCCATAGTAATAAAACGGTCATGAGATCTAAAAAAAGGAGAGTACAATTCCTTCATTTTTTTAAATGCAATCTCAGAATCTGCTCCAATAACAACTCTATCGGGCTTCATGAAATCTACGATAGCTGCTCCCTCTTTTAAAAATTCAGGATTAGAAACCACATCAAACTGTAAATCAGAATTCCGTATATCTAGTTCTTTTTGAATGATCGCTTTTACTTTATCTGCAGTTCCAATTGGTACGGTAGATTTATCGACTACAATCAATCTTTTTTGCATGGCCTGCCCAATAGATTTGGCTACTGCCAATACATATTGTAAATCTGCAGCACCATCAGCTCCCATAGGTGTTCCGACGGCTATAAAAGCGATTTCAACATTTTGTAAAGCTTCGTTTAAAGCTGTTGTAAAAAACAAATTTTTATTTTTTACATTTTTTAACACCATGGTCTCTAAACCAGGTTCAAAAATAGGAATGACACCTTGGTTTAGTTTTTCAATCTTGACTGGATCTATATCTACACAAGTAACCCTGTTTCCCATCTCTGCAAAACACGTTCCTGAGACTATACCAACATATCCGGATCCTATAACTGTAATATTCATATCTTATTTATTTTCTGCTACTTCTTTTATTTGCTTTCTAAATCCACTCCAAGAAAGTTGATGATCTCTAGAGTTAAGATAAATCTCAATCTACTTTTCTTAACAGCACTTAAGACATTTGTGCCATGAGCAGTAATTAATACTGACCCTGGTAATCATACATGTCCTAATCCTAGAGTTACTGCATCTAAGTTCATTATTTTATACTTTTTATAAAGTCTACAATTCTTGTTGATGCCAAACCATCTCCAAACGGATTATGAAGCTTTGACATTTTATCAAAATTATCTTTATTATTTAGTAAGTCTAATGCTTTTGAAACAATTAAATTTTCATTTGTACCAACTAATAAAACCGTCCCTGCCTCTGCAGCCTCTGGCCTTTCTGTAGTATCTCTCAAAACTAAAACAGGTTTTCCTAAACTTGGTGCTTCTTCTTGAACACCTCCGCTATCTGTAATAATAATTTTAGATCTCTTCATTAACCAAATAAAACCTTGGTATGGTAAAGGGTCAATTAAAATTACATTGCTAAGCCCTGATAAGATTCTCTTAACAGGTTCCTGTACTTTTGGATTCAAGTGAACAGGGTAAATAACCAAACGGTTTACATTATCTAATGCAATTGTCTTTAAAGCATTGCAGATTCTTTCAAATCCATCACCATGATTCTCTCTTCGATGTCCAGTGACTAAAACAACTTCTTTATTTCCTATTTGTTTGGAAAGATCTTGAATAAACGCACTTGGATTATCATTCACTTTTTCTACAGAATTTAAAAGTGCATCAATTACAGTATTTCCAGTAACCAATATTGTATCCTCAGAAATATTTTCTTTTAATAAGTTGTTTTTTGAAGTTTTTGTAGGAGCAAAATGATAATCACAAATTCTACCTGTTATTTGACGATTTATTTCCTCTGGAAAAGGTGATAACTTATTATTTGTTCTAAGTCCTGCTTCTACATGACATACTTTTGCTCCAGAATAAAAACTTGCAATGGACCCTGCCATAGTTGTAGTGGTGTCTCCGTGCACAAATACATAATCTGGGGTAAATTCTTCTAGAATAGGTTTTAGAGACTCAATAATAGTAGCTGTTAAGCTATATAAATTTTGCCCTGGCTTCATTAAATCCAAATCGTAATCAGGTTTGATTTCAAAAAAATCTAAGACCTGATCTAACATCTCTCGATGTTGCGCTGTAACACATACTTTTGTTTTAAAAGCATCTGAATGTTTTTGAAACTCTTTGATTAATGGAGCCATTTTAATTGCCTCTGGCCTAGTTCCAAATATTAATAAAATTTTTTTCATTTATAATTAAGACTTTAACTTGACTTGATTTCTAAGTCCACTCGAAGAGAACCTATGATCTCTAGAGTTGAAATAGATCTCTATTCCCTTTTCTTCACAATAAGACCTTCCTGTAAAGTTCTTTTCCTTATACTCGTCGCCAATGATGCGCACATCGAGCTTAAAAGAACGCAAGATGTCATCTAAATCTTGTTCAGATACATAAGGTACTATCTCATCTATATGCTTAGATCCTTTAAGCTGAATATAACGCTCTATAATAGACTGTGAAGGGCTGTTTTTCTCTGGACGATCAATCGAAGGATCTAACTGCAAGCCTACAATTAAATAATCACACTGACGTTTAGCTTCTTCCAACATCTTTACGTGCCCGGCATGGAATAGGTCGAAGGTCGAAAAGGTAATTCCTATTTTCATATGTTTATTGTTTATTGTTTATTTAACAACCAAGAAGAAGACTGAATCTTATCTCCAAGGCCATCTATTAACTGTATTCCTAATTCTTTACAAATAGGCGCTTCTGGAATAGAATTGTTCTCTTGATCGCCACCATTGGCAAAACCCAATTGATACTGATCTCCATAGGTTTCAAAAATAGCTTCTATAGAGGCACAAACCGTTCTGTCTTTGTCTATAGAAATAATTGCCTGATCTACTGCCTTAATATTCTGAACAATGAATAAACGTTCGTCTTCTTTTTGAAATTCTTTTGACTCTTTGAGCGCGCGTTGTAGGTCGCTATTGACAATTACAAACAACTCATCTGCCAAATCTTTGGCATTGTTAAAGTACTCTAAATGTCCTTTGTGTATTGGGTTAAAATACCCTGATACTATAATTGCCTTTTTTTTCATTTCTTAATTTTTGTTCACAAAAACATACTTCATTTAACCCGATACAAATGGATGTTTCTCCCCTAATTGCACTATCTCTTGGTTTCGTATAGCATGTACGATCTCAATTGAACTGCGCACCTCTTCTAATCCGAAACCTTCATTCAAAAGAATTTTTTGATAGCTTTTTGTATGCAATTCTGTAAACCCTTCACTAAATTCTAGCTCTTCATTATCTATACTGATAGACCTAAAAGTTCGTTGATTTTTCTCTTTTACTTCTTTAGGAAGATCCGTTTCATCAATGGATAAAAACCAGCGCACTCTTGCGTTTTCAAACTCTAAGTAACCTGCCGCTTTGTTCTTTTCTCGCAGGTGAACTACATTTTCTTGCACGTTCCCAAAAACCCAAGATAGCATGTCGTAAAAATGAACGCCAATATTTGTAGCAATACCTCCAGATTTACTTTCGTCTCCTTTCCAAGAGATATCATACCATTTTCCCCTTGAGGTAATGTACGTTAAATCTATGTCATACTTTCCTTTTTTATTCCCAAGGTCTACTTTGTTTTTAAGCTGAATAATAGCTTCATGCAGTCTTAATTGTAAAATAGTGTGTATGTTCCCTTGAGATTCTTTTTCAATTGCTATTAATGCATCTATATTCCAAGGATTTAAAACAATTGGCTTTTCACAAATAGCATCTGCACCTCTTCTTAATGCCATTCGAATATGAGAATCGTGTAAATAATTTGGCGTGCAAATACTTACGTAATCTAAATTAATATGTTGATTTCTCTTTAATTTTTCAATGTGCCGGTCAAATCTTTCAAACTCTACAAAGAAATCTGCATTCGGAAAATAACTGTCCATAACACCTACAGAGTCAAACTTATCTAAGGCTGCAATTAAGTTATTATTAGTGTCTTTTATTGCTTTTAAATGTCTTGGCGCAATGTAACCTGCAGCACCTATTAATGCAAAATTTTTCATGAGTTTACAACGTTTTATCAACAATTTCACTAGAAAGATAATTCTTTACATCATAAATAATGCTAGCCTCTTTCTGTAATTTTTTTAAATCTATATCTTTAAATTCTGCATGCGCAACTGCTAACACAATTCCGTCAAATTTTCTATCTGGTTGGTTCTTTTGCGAAACAACACCATGCTCTGCAAAAACTTCTTTAGGATCTGCACAAGGATCAAACACAGTTACCTTAGTCCCAAAATCTTCTAATTCCTTTACAATATCTACTACCCTTGTATTTCTAACATCTGAGCAATTCTCTTTAAAAGTAATTCCGAGTACTAAAATGGCAGCATCCTTTACAGCAACATCTTTCTTAATCATTAATTTAGTAACCTCTGCAGCCACATAAGTTCCCATACTATCATTTACGCGTCTTCCTGCTAAAATAATTTCTGGATGATAACCATATTCTTTTGCTTTGTGCGCTAAATAATACGGATCTACACCAATACAATGTCCACCTACCAGACCTGGCTTAAAAGGTAAGAAATTCCATTTTGTACCCGCTGCAGCTAATACCTCGTGGGTATTAATGCCCATAAGATTAAATATTTTTGCCAATTCATTTACAAAAGCAATATTGATGTCTCTTTGAGAGTTTTCAATTACTTTGGCAGCCTCTGCAACCTTTATAGAAGGTGCTAAATAAGTGCCTGCAGTCACTACAGATGCATATAAAGCATCTACTTTTTTAGCAATTTCTGGAGTGGAACCTGAAGTGATTTTTAAAATCTTATCAATCGTATTTATTTTGTCACCCGGATTAATCCGCTCTGGAGAATATCCTGCAAAAAAATCTCGATTGAACACAAGACCTGATTCTTTTTCTAAAACAGGAATACAATCTTCTTCGGTTGCTCCTGGATACACCGTAGATTCATAAATAACAACATCTCCTTTTTTTAATACTTTTGCAACCGTTTTACTGGCTGCAAGTAAAGGTATTAAAACAGGTGTATTGTTTTTATCTACTGGAGTAGGCATCGTAATTATGTAATAATTGCAGTCTTTTATAACTTGGGTATCTGTAGTACAAAACAAGCCTTTCTCACTCGAAGAAGCCTCGACTAATACCGATTTTAAAGCATCATGTGCAACTTCTAACGTACTGTCTTTACCAGCCATTAATTCGTTTACACGTTGCTGGTTGATATCAAAACCTACCACAGCATATTTTGTTGCGAACAGTCTTGCCAATGGCAAACCAACATAACCTAAACCTATAACAGCGATTTTTATCTCTTTCATGATTCTATATTTCTAGCAACTAATACATTTAAATTTCTTTAAAAATGATACACGTAAAAAGCTAGTTTAATCTATTTTTATTACTGCACAATCAAGAACTAGCCTCTCTCTCATTTTTAGCTTTAAACCTAAAAAAATGAAGTCAAAGCAAAGTTAAAGGTTTCTGCGCTATTTACCATACATTTTAATCTCCATATTGTTGCACAAACGAAAGCAGCTTTATAAACAATACAGTACCGCACACAAAATATGATTTAGAATTAAGAAAACTGGTGCAAACGCAACCCCAACTTCCTAAAAACGCAAAAGTGATTGAAAAATTGCAAAAAACTAACTCAAAACAAAAAATCCTGATGAAAAATTCATCAGGATTGTGATTGATGTGGGCAATGAGGGATTGTAGATCCCTAGTTTACCCCATTTTAAAATAGCAAAAGCCAACTAGCTACGCTAGTTCCTTTTTTTATTCAAGACTTTACACAAATAAATTTGCGACAGTCTTGAATAAAAAAAAGTCTTACATTTCTGTAAGACTTTTGCTCTCATCTGTGGGCAATGAGGGATTCGAACCCCCGACCCTCTCGGTGTAAACGAGATGCTCTGAACCAACTGAGCTAATTGCCCTTAGCGGTTGCAAATATAATACGGATTTTCAATTAACCAAACAAAAAACAAACTTTTATTTAAATAATTTCTGCAACCACAAATGTACTGCCACCCACATAAATTATATCTTGCTGATTTGCATTTAGTAACGCACTTTTTAAGGCTAATTTTACAGAAGAATATTTTTCACCAACCAAGTTAAATTTCTTTGCTTTTGTTTCTAAAATAGCCTCCGAAAGCCCTCTTGATATTGCAGGCTTGCAAAAATAGTAGTGTGCATTGCTTGGAAAGAGCGGTAAAATAGTTTCCAACTTCTTATCTGCAACAACACCCAATACAATATGTAACTTTTTAAATGGTTGTTTTTTAAGTTGATTTAAAACAATTGCCAATCCTTCTTTGTTATGAGCCGTATCGCAAATTACTTTTGGATGTTCTTGTAAAACCTGCCAGCGTCCTTTTAAATTTGTATTTTTCACGACATTCAGCAATCCGTTTTTAATATTTTCTTTAGACACTTGATATCCTTTTAATATTTTAATTGCAGCTACTGCAGTTTTCAAATTTTGTATTTGATAATCGCCTAACAAATCAGATAAATAACTTTCTGACGCGTCTGAAGCGAAATAAATTGGTGCACTTTCTTTAGCCGCCTTTGCAATAAAAACACTTTTTACAGCAGCTTGCTCCCCTCCTATAACAACGGGAATATTCTTTTTGATAATCCCAGCTTTTTCAAATGCTATTTCTGGTAAAGTTTCTCCTAAAAACTGCGTATGATCTAATCCTATATTTGTAATAACAGCAACTTCTGGTGTAATACTATTTGTAGAATCTAACCTACCGCCCAAACCAACTTCAATAATTGCAATGTCTACTTTTTCTGAAGCAAAATAATCAAAGGCCAAACCAACGGTCATTTCAAAAAAAGACATCTTTTGTTGTTCTAAAAAATCTTTATTTCCATTTATAAATTCCGTTACTTTTTCCTCTGAAATTTCTACACCATTTATTCTAATTCTTTCTGTAAAATTTTTCAAATGTGGAGATGTATACAAACCAACCTTATAACCTGCTTCTTGCAAAATGGAAGCCATCATATGACTGGTAGATCCTTTTCCGTTGGTACCCGCGACATGAATAGACTTGAACTTCTGCTCCGGGAAACCCAACTCCTTAGACAAGGCTAAAATATTGGTTAAATCTTTTTTAAAAGCAGTGCTACCGTCATTTTGGTACATTGGCAATTGCACAAACATCCAGTCTAAGATTTCTTTATAGGTCATAAAATATTAAAATAAGTGTTGTTTGTAGCTCTTTAAAGAGAACAATACGAGAAGTGTAAAAATACAAGATTATTTAGACAAAGAAAACTTATAGATAATAGTTCCTGTTTGAATTTTAGGTGCTGCTTCATCTGAATTCCAAATCGTACTTAATGCAGCTTCTTTTGCAGGTTTTAACAAACAAGATGCAGTGTTTGTAGTTCCTTTTACTCCTGGGATAGCACTCACTACTTTTCCGTTCTTTGCTACAGTAATACGAACTACTACAACACCTTCTTCTTGGCAATCTGGTTGCTTTTTAGGTGTAGATAAAGCTTTTCTTCCTGCTAAATTGTAATTTCCACCTGCACCACTTCCTGTATTTCCATAATATTTAGATGAAATTGGTTCGCCATCTTTATCTCCTTTTACACCATTAATAGCATCATCTCCTTCTCCTTTAGGTTTTCCATCAGATAAATTTCCATTTAAAAGCTTATTTAAAGCATCTAAGCTTTCTTTGGATGGCTTTGGTTCTGTTACTACTTTAGGAGCTTCTTTCTGAACAACATCTTGCACTAGCGTTGGCTTTTTTTCGGCTACTTTTCCTACTATTGGAACTTCTTTAGTAGTTTCTTCTGTAATAATTTTTTCAACCAATGGTTCTTTTGCAACTTCTTTTAACGGCGAAGTAACTGCTGGAGTTTTTAATACTTCATTGGGTATCGTTTTTTCAGATTTTAATACCGATACGCCAGAACCTACATTCATATCTCCAAAATTAATAGCCACACCATACTCCTCTGGCGGATCTAAATATTGCATTCCAAAATTAAAAATTCCAAGAATAAATAAGATCAAAATTACAGCAGTTATTGCAGCTGACTTGCGTTTATGTTGGGTATCTAAAACAGACATATTATTTACCTTTTACAGCTAAAATCATTTTTAATTTGTTTCTATTTGCAATATCAATAACCTTCATTATATTTCGATAAGGCACCTCTTTATCTCCACGAATTATAATTGTTTTCTGCTTATCAATACCTATTTTTCTTAAAATCTCACTTTCTAAATTTGTAGCACTCACCTTCGTTTTATCAATATAAAAAAGTGACTTATTTGTAATTGAAACTGCAATAGAATTACTATTTTCTGTCTTCCCACCAGCTTTTGGTAGCAAAACATCAATAGCACTTACGGTTACTAAAGTAGATGTAAGCATAAAAAATATTAATAATAAGAAAACAATATCTGTCATTGAAGACATATTGAAGGTAGGATTTATTTTATTTCTTCCGCGTAAATTCATACTAAACTGGTTCGTTTAACAAGTCTAAAAAATCTACAGACATTGCTTCCATTTGATAGACTACTTTATCTGTTCTTACTACCAAATGATTATAGGTTATATAGGCAATAATACCAACAATTAGACCTGCTACAGTAGTTGTCATAGCTGTATACAAACCATCTGAAAGCATCTTAATATCTATTTGCCCCCCTGCATTTGCAATCTCATGAATAGCGATGATCATTCCAATAACGGTTCCTAAAAAACCAATCATTGGCGCTGCACCGGCAATAGTGGCTAAAACACTTACATTTTTTTCTAATTGATACACTTCTAATTTACCTGCAGTTTCTATGGCTGTATTTATATCTTCTAAAGGCTTCCCTATTCTAGAAATTCCTTTTCTAATTAAACGTGCCGTTGGTGTATTCTTGTTCTCACAAAGTGCACTTGCTGCCTCTAACTTTCCGTTAGATACATAATCTCTAATTTGATCCATAAAATGCTCATCCACTTTAGATGCAGCTCTTATAGCAAAAAAACGTTCAAAATAAATATACAAACCGACTGCTAGTAATGTAAAAAGAATGGCTATTATTATTTGTCCCCCTACACCACCATCCATAATTAATTTATAAATAGATAGCGTTTTTTCTTCGGAAACTGTTTCTGCTAACGACGCTTTATTTTCTTGAATAAATAACAACATATACTATTTTTTTAAGTTCTTACTAATTAACGACAATTCCTCTTTAAAATTGCTTCTAAATATATAGAATACATTTTCTGTTATATAAAAAAATGCCATTCTGTGCTTTTACAAAATGACATGTTTATATTTTTTAATATTTTAATTACACAAATATACGAATCACTACAAATGCTGCAGAACCCACTAAGAAACCAATCAATGCTAACCAAGATATCTTTTTAAAATACCAAAAGAAATCTATTTTTTCCATTCCCATCGCAACCACACCAGCTGCAGAACCAATAATTAACATACTTCCTCCTGTACCTGCAGAAAACGCTATAAAATGCCATAAAGGATCATCTAACCCTTCAGAAAACATTCCTAAGCTAGCAGCTACTAAAGGCACATTATCAATTATAGCAGAACCAATTCCTAATAAAATAACTACTAAATCTGAAACGCCTGCTCCTGCTAATTCAGAACCTATTAAAGGAATTCCTTGCTTTAAGCTGTCTGCAAAATTGAATAAAATTCCTAAAGACTCTAAAGCAGCAACTGCCATTAAAATTCCTAAGAAAAATAAAATACTTGGCATTTCTATTTTCGACAAAGACGCATGCACTGGACTATGATGTGCACCTGAAGTATGTTCTTCTGCTTGCTCTCCTTCAATAGTAGAAATAGAAAACTTAGACTTACTATAGATCTCTGCAAAAGTTGCAACTACAGCTAAAGATAACATCATACCTACATAAGGTGGTAAATGTGTTACTGTCTTAAATATGGGTACAAATAAAATAGAACCCAATCCTAAATATAACATTCTGGCACTGTGCTGACTTTTTGGTTTTTCCACTTCGTTTTCATCAAACTCAATATCTCCTTTAAAAGCTGGTAAAAAAGTTGCTATAAAAGAAGGAACAAGCATACATAACAAAGAAGGTATAAACAAGTAGATAAATAACATACCTGTGCTTACTTTATCACCAATCCATAACATAGTAGTCGTTACATCTCCAATAGGAGAAAAAGCACCTCCTGCATTCGCAGCAATAATTGTTAAACCTGCAAACCAAATTCTATCTTCTCTCTTTTTAACAATTTTCTGTAAAATTGAAATTAATACGATTGTCGCCGTAAGATTATCAATAATAGCAGATAAAATAAAAGCTAGTATAGAAAACATCCAAAGTAATTTCTTTTTACTTTTAAAATTCACATATCCTTTAATCGTAGAAAATCCATCGAAATAATCGATGATTTCAACAATAGTCATAGCTCCTAAAAGGAATACTAATATTTCTGCTGTTTTACCTAAATGATGCAACAATGTTTCTTCTACTAAATGTAATTTATCATCATGCACCATCTCTGCAAAACCTTCTACTAGACTGTGCTGACTAGAATCAAACCATTGTGTAAAATTATCTACCCCTAAAGCAACAAGTGCCCAGCAAACCGCCATCATAATTAAAGCCGGTATAAGTTTATCTAATTTCAAGTTGTGTTCTAAGGTAATTGCTAAATACCCCATTACAAATACTATAATAATTATTGATTCCATATTTTATAATTTAATTTACATCAATTGTTTTAGTGCTATTTCAAACGCAGTTGAACATATTTTAGTTTTCGAAGAACGCTGTTCAAACGTTTTTTGCAATGCTTTTTTGATAATAGTAGACGTATCATCAAAAATGGCTTTATCTACCATTGGTAAAGTAATTCTTGCTTCCATTAAATATGCAAATACTCGAGCAATACCACAGTTTGAGATAAAGTCTGGTAATAAACTTAAATGATTATCTGTATACTCCATTATAGGTCCAAAGAAAATTTCTTTATCTGCAAAAGGAACATTTGCTCCTGGAGATATTACCTCCAAGCCCGAATCTATCATTTTTTGAACTTGATTCTTAGAAACCAACCTTGAGGCTGCCGCAGGAATAAAAATTTCTGCAGGTAAACTCCAAATTTTATTATTAATTTCTTCAAAAGAAA
>Ga0209533_1001734_pt1 | contig 20312 bp, 15 predicted proteins | sample COG_04_FD_184748 | JGI IMG/M metagenome (GOLD analysis project Ga0209533, IMG submission 184748) | Pelagic Microbial community sample from North Sea - COGITO 998_met_04 (SPAdes) (version 2) | ecosystem: Environmental > Aquatic > Marine > Neritic zone/Coastal water | place: Helgoland, sampling...
CTTCACGGTTCTGGTCTAAATCCGTCGCTGCGGTGTGTTATTTTTTGACCACAATGCTCAGCCTCTCACTAGTGGATGACAGCATAGAGACTCTGCAGGAGCTCCATTTTACCATCGGCACCAATTCGATCTCTGCCTGGGGCATCCTATCCGGCATCCTTGCATTTGCTTTTACACTTTGGATCTCTCTGGCAATGGCCAAAGTTATTGAGACGCAAATCAAACGCGTCCCACAACTCAGCGCGTCACTACAGGTACTGATCGCCAAGATCATTCGCATCGTGTTCATCCTCGTTGCGACCGCCATTGCCTTGAGCTCGATGGGCATCGACCTCTCCGCCCTCACGGTGCTCGGTGGTGCCATCGGCTTGGGCGTGGGTTTCGGTCTTCAAAAAGTCGTCTCCAACTTCATCAGCGGCATTCTGCTCTTGGTCGATAACTCCATCAAACCGGGTGACGTGATCGAAATCGACGGCACCTATGGTTGGATTAACAATCTGCGCGCACGCTACGCCTCCGTCATTACCCGTGATGGCACCGAGCACCTGATCCCCAACGAAGACCTGATCACACAACGCGTGATCAACTGGACATTCACCAATAACCTGGTGCGCATGAAAGTGCCCATCGGCGTGTCGTATGATGCAGACCCGCACCAATGTATCGCTCTCGTCATTGCCGCCGCCCAATCCGTCGAGCGCGTTTTATCGGATCCTACCCCTGTCTGCCATGTGCTCGGATTCGGCGATAGCTCCATCGACCTTGAGCTGCGGTTCTGGATCACAGACCCGACCAACGGCGTTGCCAACGTGAAAAGTAAGGTGCTACTCAATATTTGGGATACCTTCAAAGCCAACAACATTGAGATTCCTTACCCGCAGCGCGATCTACACATTCGCTCCAGCGACGTCGCAATGCCATCAACCGAGCAATCAAACAGCCCACAACGCTGAGCCTGCGCAGCACACTTCGAACTTCCACCCTTTTTCAACATGTCCACCGTTAAGAAAATCCGCCTCGACGAACTACTCGTCGCTCAAGGACTAGCCGACACCCGCTCGCGGGCAAAAGCCCTCATTCTCGCCGGCAAAGTCAAACTAGGCACCGATCGCCTCGACAAGCCCGGCCGCAGCCTCCCTGCAGATTCCCCCGTCGTAGTCGAGTCGCCCCCACGCTTCGTCAGCCGTGGCGGTGACAAGCTCGAAGGCTTTCTCGATCAATTCAAGATCGACGTCACTGGCCTGCGCCACCTCGACGTCGGTGCCTCCACCGGTGGCTTTACCGATTGCTGCCTCCAGCGCGGCACCGTTAGCGCGACCTGTGTCGATGTCGGTCGTGCGCAAATGCACAACAAGCTCATACAAGACGAGCGTGTCACCAACATCGAGAAAACCAACGCGCGCCACTTACAACCAGGCGATCTACCATTCGATGACTACCCCCTCATCGTCATGGATCTTTCCTTTATTTCGCTCACCAAAGTGCTGCCCGCCGTGTGGCAATTCCTCGCGCCCAACGGTCGGCTCATCGCGCTGGTCAAACCACAGTTCGAAGCCGAAAAGCACGAAGTCGATGCCGGTCGCGGCATCATTCGCGACGAAGCGGTGCAGCAGCGCATATTAGCCAGCATCCAGTCCTTCGCCCTAGAGCAGCTCCCCGGAGCGACGCTCATCGGCACGATGGACTCCCCGATCAAAGGCACCGATGGTAACCGTGAGTTCCTGTTAGGGCTCACTCGGCAGTAGTCACCGGAAAGAAGTATGGAAGCCTTGGGCACACATTGCATCAGAACTAATCCTTGTGGCATTGGGACTGAGCATACAAGGTGCTCTAGTTTCCCAACACAAAGAAGTTCAAAAAAATCATCTCAACTATCAACTAGCACTAACCATGAAACTCAAATCACTCACTACCCTCGCCCTAGCACTTACACTCGGCACCACCGCACTCACACTGCCACAAACGGCAGACGCGCACTGCCAAGTGCCCTGCGGCATTTACGACGATGGCGCACGCGTGCAAAGTATGCTTGAAGACGCGGCCACCGTCGCCAAAGCCAGCAAGATGCTCGCGGAACTAGCCGGTAAGACCGACGCTCAATCGATTAACCAGTCCACACGCTGGGTGCTCAACAAAGAGAAACACGCACAAAGCATCATCGATACCATCAGCGACTACTTCCTGACCCAACGCGTTAAATCCAGTCAATCCGACTACACCGAGCGCCTAGTCAAGCACCACGCAGTCATCGTCGCAGCCATGAAAGCTAAGCAAAATGCCGACGGCAAATACGCGAACGCACTGGCAGAGAGCATCGAAGCACTCACCGCTTACTACCCAGTGCACCGCCATTAGTCGCCATCGTGCCTCTAAAGTAATCCTCTCAGAAACTGAGCCCCATTCGTTTGCGAAACGTGGGGCTCTTTTCGTTTGGCAGCAACCTAGAAGCCGCCCGAAAAAAACGATCTAAAGATGTGTATAAGGATATACTGCCAAGAGGAGGTGTCTTAGCTTGCTAAGACGGAGGGGCATTCCTTCATGCCAAAACTGTTCTAAAAATGGCATGCATATACCTTATGGAGCGCTGCAAGCAGCGGGGTATCAAACCCATAGCGAATGAAATCGAGCAACTAACTCGAGCGCACCAGAACTTTAGCCGCGGCGCCCAAGCCCAAGGTCAGGCTCTCATTCGCTGGTCCCAATTCGAGACGCACGGATTCGGCACTCAAGCTACGCTCTACGACGCGCAACTCGACGCCGAGATTGAGCCCAGCGCTGGCGATGTATTGTAAGAAGTCCGGATCTTGATCGGTGATACGCGCAACTGCCAGCGGCGTATCCAACGGGCATTCCACCAAGCTTTCGGAGCTGCCGTGAAATAATTCCCCCTCTGCCGAAGGAATCGGATCACCATGCGGATCTTCCGTCGGATGCCCTAAATATTTATCAATCCGCTCAAGTAGCAGATCCGAGACCACGTGCTCCATGCACTCCGCCTCTTCATGCACTTCCGACCAATCGAAGCCCAACACCTCGACTAAAAATTGCTCAATCAAGCGATGCCGGCGCAACACATGCAGCGCCAGCTTGCGCCCATGCTCCGTCAAATGCACACCTACGCGCGGTGCATAATCGACTAGGCCCGCGTCTGCCAACGCCTTCACCATCGTCGTCGCCGTGCCCGGCACCACGCCGAGCGCTTCAGCCACATGCCCCATCGACACCTGATCCTTCCCCGACTTCTCAGAGACGAGGTAAATATGCTTAATATAATCTTCTACCGTAGAACTAGCCATGTGCCAGACACGATCACTTCTCGCGCCCATAAGGCCAAGATCATTTTTATTTAAAGAACCATGCCCTGATCCCGTGATACAGACATTACTGTCTGTTCCTCCCGCGTCTCGTAAAAGTTTGTCAGTCAGCAGATCGTATGAAGAATCATCCTCCGATGTTCGCATTCCTCAAAGCATTCGCCCGCAACACATGGGACATGGTCGCCGAAATGGCCCCCTACCTGATTTTCGGCTTCGCGGTCGCAGGACTGCTGCACATCCTCATCCGTAAGGAGCAAGTGCAACGCCTACTCGGCAGACCTGGCCTCGGCGCTGTGCTCAAAGCCTGCGCCATCGGTGTGCCCATGCCACTCTGCTCCTGTTCCGTCATCCCCGTCGCCGCCTCACTACGCAAGAGCGGCGCGAGCCGCGGAGCCACCGCCGCATTCCTCAGTTCGACCCCACAAACCGGAGTCGATAGCATCCTCGCCACCTATGCGCTCATGGGCGGCCTGTTCACCGCCGTGCGCGTCGCCGTCGCCTTCGTCAGTGGCATCGTCACCGGCTTTCTCATCGAGCTGTTTTGCAATGGTAAAATGGAGGGCAACGCTCCGTCGTTGCCGCCAGCGGCCAAACTCGCGCCACTGAGTCCTCCCCCCTCCAGTCTCAGTCCTCAGGCCCCTCAGCTCTCAAGCCTCCAGCCTCAGCCCTCACTCTCAGGTCTCAGTCCTCAGGCCCCTCAGCTCTCAAGCCTCCAGCCTCAGCCCTCACTCTCAGGTCTCAGCCCACAGCCTTCAAGTCTCCCAAAGCGGCGCCTAAGCGACGCTCTGAGATACGGCTTTATCAACCTGCCAGCCGACCTCGCCGTCGCCCTACTCGTCGGCCTCGCACTCGCGGGGCTGATCACCACGCTACTCCCCCCGGATCTCATCAGTGGCTCCTTCAGCTCAGGGCCGCTCGCATTCTTGCTCGCCACTGCGATCAGCCTGCCGCTCTACATTTGCGCCACCGCTTCGATCCCCATGGCGTATGCCCTGATGGCCGCGGGACTCTCACCTGGAGCGGCATTGATCTTCCTGATCACCGGTCCTGCGACCAACACTGCCACCGTCGTGACCATCTGGAAACTGATCGGCCGACGCGCCACCTTAATTTACTTGAGCAGCCTAGTGGTGATCGCTTGGCTGGCCGGCTGGTTGTTTAACGCCAGCCTCAGCACGGAAAATATCAGCCACGGTGCGCACCAACACGCAGCCATGCAGCCCACACTCTGGCAACACGCCAGCGGCATCGCCTTAATCCTCATATTGATCCTCTCGCTCTACGCGAAGCGTAAACCAAAGCAGGCCGAAAAATCCTGCTGCTGCGGATAAAATTGATGCGTCGTTACGCAACGAAAACCTAAGGCATCTCATTCATTTTCGGCGATCGCCGCGATAAAAATTTGCACTCACTAAAACGCCCTCTCAGCGTGTTGGCTTGGAATTAATACAGGCACAGATTGAAAGTTTCTCAGGTGGATGGACGCCGCTCGCCCTAGTGGGGGTTTTCCTCATCAGCTCCTTGCTAATCATCTGGCGACTGGAAATGATGACGCATCGCGGCGTCGAGGGCACGGTGCTCGGCACCCTCTTCATGCCCTACTTTAGCGGTTTGGGTAATTTGGTTTTTATTGCCGTCGTGCTGAAAAATAAAGGCCCGGCGGAGGAAGTCGCCATCAATTGTTGGACCAACAATGTCACGAACCTGTGCCTGTTACTGGCGGTGCCGGCACTGATCTGGGGGCTACAACTCAACTCGAAATCCAAGGCGAAAAAAGCCCAGCGCGAATCGAAGCTACATCGCCTGTCGCTCGCGCTGACTTTGATCGCCATGATCTTCTTCAGCCTAATGGTTTGGGTGTTGGGGCAAGACGGCATGATCGATCGATTCGACGGCTTCGCACTGGTCGGTCTCTTTCTCTTTTGGCAATGCTTCCACGTCTATGAGGTTTTAAAGGAAAACACCCGCAGCGGCAGCTCATGGCATCCCGCCATCATCATTGATCTGGCGCTGATTCTAGTCGGCAGTGCGCTCACCTTAGTTTCTGTCGACGGCATTGTCACCGCGATTATGGACAGTAAGAGCGGCTTTTTCAGCGCCAATCAGCTCGGCCTACTGACGGGTTGGTTGATGGTGCTGCCCAATGCGGTGTTAGCCTTTTACTACGCCTACAAACGCAAAGCGGATGTGGTTTACAGCTCACAAGTCGGCGACGGACACATCTGCATCCCTCTGTGCATCGGGCTATATGCCATTTTTCAACCAATGCAGCTTCCCGAGATGTTCGACATTGGATTACTTTTTATCGCAGTCGCAGCACTGCTACACTTAATCTGCGTCGTGCTATTCCGAGGACTACCCAAAATAGTGGCAGCGCTGCTTGTGGTCGCCTACGGCTACAGCTTGTATTGGCAATTTGCATAAAAAGAGGCCGGTGCGCTTCGTATCAAATACGCTGCGCACCGGCCTCGGTGTAATGCTTTTAAGTGGTTGGCTTATTTGCCAATCTTAACTGGCTTCAAGTTCCAGATTTGCTCGGCGTATTCGCTGATCGTGCGGTCAGAGGAGAATTTACCCATGCTCGCAGTGTTAATGATCGCCATCTTCGCCCACCGCTTCTTGTCGCTGAACGCCTTGTCCGCATCTTCTTGAGCTCGGACGTAGTCGGCGTAGTCAGCCAAGCAGAGATACGGATCGCCGCCTTCGAGCAGACTGCTGCAAAGCGGTGCAAATGCATCTTTCTCACCTGGCGTGAAGGAATCAGAGCGCAACCAATCGATCACAGACTTTAGCTCCCAATTACTATTATAGTAATCGTATGGATTGTAGCCTTGTGCCTTGAGTGCTTCGACCTCATCCACGGTGTGTCCGAAGATGAAGATGTTCTCATTCCCCACTTCTTCACCGATCTCAACGTTCGCACCATCAAGTGTGCCAATTGTCAGCGCACCATTCAGCGCGAGCTTCATGTTGCCAGTGCCAGATGCTTCCTTACCTGCAGTCGAGATCTGCTCAGAAAGGTCAGCGGCTGGAATCATCTTCTCGGCCATCGTAACACGATAGTTTTGAGGGAAGACGATCTTGATCTTGCCGTTGATGCGCTCGTCGTTATTTACGAGCTCACCAATCTTGTTGATCGCACGGATAATGTTCTTCGCCAGCGCATAACCTGGAGCGGCCTTCGCACCGAAGATGAACACACGTGGATTCATTTCATAATCCGGATCGTTGAGTAAGCGACGGTAGAGCGTCAAGATGTGCAACACGTTAAGGTGTTGGCGCTTGTATTCATGCAGACGTTTGATCTGCACATCGAAGAGCGCGTCTGGGCTGATAACAGTGCCGGAATCTTCGAGCACGAAGTCAGCAAATGCTTGCTTGTTCGCACGCTTGATGTCCATGAAGCGCTTTTGGAATTTCGCATCGTCTGCAAATTTAGCGATGCCTTGAAGCTGATCGAGATGCTTCGGCCAATCACAGCCAACCTTCTCAGAGATCAAGTCGCTGAGGCCTGGATTACATGCCAACAACCAACGACGTGGTGTGATACCATTGGTCATATTGATCAGCTTGTTCGGATAGAGTTCGTGGAACGTCGCGAACAGATTCTTCTTAAGCAAATCAGTGTGCAATGCAGCCACACCATTGACCTTAGTCGAACCAACGACCGACAGATATGCCATGCGAATCATCTTCGGATGCCCCTCTTCGATGATTGAAAGCTCAGCCTTCTTCGCGCTGTCACCAGGCCACTTCGCATCGACTACGTTTTTAAGGAACTGTGAGTTAATCTCGAAAATGATCTCCAAGTGACGTGGAAGGACCTTTTCAAAGAGAGGTACGCTCCATTTCTCTAACGCCTCGGGAAGAAGCGTATGATTTGTGTAGTTGCAAGTCTTGCTGGTGATCGCCCATGCGTCGTCCCAATTGAGTCCGTAGTCGTCGATGAGCAAGCGCATCAATTCCGGAATTGTAATCGCAGGGTGTGTATCGTTGAGCTGGATCGCATTGAACTCAGGGAACTCGGACCAATCGCTGTGATTCGCAAGGAAGCGGCGGATGATATCCTTCAGCGAGCAACTCACGAAGAAATATTGCTGCACCAGACGCAGCTCCTTGCCGTTTTCAGTCGAGTCATTCGGATAAAGCACCTTGGAGATCGTCTCACCCATCGCCTTTTCGCGCACGGCTTCGACATAACCCCCATCATTAAAGATGTTGAAGTCGAACTCGCTCGATGCCTTCGAATCCCACAGGCGTAGGAAATTCACGGTTTCGCCACCATAACCGACGATCGCGATATCGTATGGCACACCTTCGATTGTCTTCTGGTCCACCCAGACTGGGCGGAATGCACCCTTGTCATCCATGTGATGCTCGACGCGACCATACAGCTGCACTTCTTGCGCGAAGTTTGGACGCATGACTTCCCAAGGGCAGCCCTTCTCCATCCAAGCATCCGGGTGCTCGATTTGGTGGCCATCCTTGAACTCCTGACGGAACAGCCCGAATTCGTAGTGAATACCATAGCCAATCGCTGGTAGATCGAGCGACGCCAAGGAATCGAGGAAACACGCAGCCAAGCGACCGAGGCCACCATTACCGAGCCCCATGTCCGCTTCTTCGTCTGCGATGGCATTGAAATCCTGACCGAGATCACCCAACGCATCACGAGTCTGCTCAAACAATCCAGAGTTGTGCAAGTTGTTGACCAACAATCGCCCCATCAAATACTCCAAGCTCAAATAGTAAGCACGGCGCACCTTCTTCTCATGGTGCACACCCTGTGTCTTCATGAAGCGGTCAAGCACGCGGTCACGCACGGCGTAGCAAGTGGCAGTCCACCACTCGTCCTGACTCGCTTTCTCAGGGTGACGCGCGAGCGTGAAGCGTAAGTGATTGAGAATCGATGTCTTCATCGACTCCTTTGTCGATTCCGTGCTAAAGCGGAAGGATTGATCCGTAGCTTTTGTAACCTTTGCCTTTTTGGCTGCGGTTTTCTTAGCCGCAGGTTTTGCGTTTCTTTTTGCTGTTTTCTTAGCTGGAGTGGTCATAACGTGTATTTAAGTGAAAATTCTGATGAAAGTCATCTGCTCGTGGCAGTGATTAAAGAAGTGTAAAAAGTTAACTGTTTTTCAAGCAGTTGAAAGCGAGAAAGCACAAAATAAGCCAATTCATCGAAAAACTCGGATCACCAACAAGGAGGAACGTGGCCCGTCATACAACCGCAAATAAAATCACGCATATTCAACCGTTTACACAGCTCGGATCTGATCATCGCGCCACCTCACTCTCACCCTCACTCTCACTCCAGAACCGCGTGGAGCGAAGCTCTTTACGCGGTCACTCCGTGCGCAGCACGGTGGGCAACAAAGCCGCATCCTTCATCCCGTGGATGATTTTCTTGTCTGCGGGGCACAATGTCGCAAGCACGCCATGCAAGTGGGCACGCTGCGCTGTTTCATCGACGAAATAATACGGGCAAAGCCGCACCCTGCCCTCCATTTGATACAGGCTACCATCTGCACTATAGACGGGATGCCGCAAACGGCGCGGTTTCTCATAGGTCTGTAAAATATGCAGCGACGTCTCAGCCATGGCCATCGCTTGCTGAATTGCACTCTCCCAGTCGGATTTCGATGAGTCACTACCCAGCGTCACACTGCGAGCCCCCCAAGCGCTTTCATGAAAACCGCTAATTTTAATAATCAAGTTGCGTTCCTTTTTACTCGCACCGGCCAACTGCAACCAATTCGTCATCGGCTTACCACCCACAAATGGCGCATCCAACACCGCATTCGGCGGCAACTCCACTGGATCCATGATCCACGTCTGCGGAATCACCCGTTTCAGCACGCGATACGAGGCCTTCGGTAAATTTTCCTTCCAGAAATCCTCCAGCATGTGGTGGTGGAACAGCGCAAGATTCAGCTTTTCTTCCTGAAACGGTCGCATCGGCGGCGTCAGACTCAGTTGCGATTCGTGCCGCGCCTGCAACAAATGCTCAGCGATCGAGACGTTCGCTAAATCAAACAACTCCCAGAAGCGGTAGATCACATCCACCTGCTGCGGCTCGCCATCCATCGGCACGCAAATGGTATCTCCCAGTGGCATGACATCGTCGGTATGATACACATATACACTGCGCCCGAGCAATCGAAGCTCCTCTGCGATCCACTCCATCTCAGGCCGATACGTCGCCGCTTCATCACTGACAAGAATCGCGATTATTGGCGCAACCACGTCCGGCGCACGGCTACTGAGCGCTTGATAAAACGCCTCCACCATATCCTGCGTGTCTGCACCGATCAATGCATCCGTATGCACGCCCGTATAGAGGCGATTTAAAAACGCGGTCAGACCGATGCCGCCCGGCACCGAGTCGATCTCAGTCAGCGCAAAGCCATCTTCCGTCATTAACAGATCTGGGCGCACCACCATTGGCGTTGAGCCGCGGAGCGCCTTCGAGCGTGCATGCTCAATCAGCGCCTCGGGTTTACCACGGTCGAGATACTCCGCCACCCAGGGAGCCTTAAGCTCTCGGTTACGCAGTAAATTCTTCCCCGTAGCCGAGCGTATGTAGAGCGACTCATGTGCACGGTAGAAGTCGTAACAGGCCTGACCGATAAGTTCGATCTCCGCGACCTGCTTCGCATCCAGCGGAAACGCGACCGGCGAATAACGCCAAGTCTTGTTTTCAAATAAGCTTTGCTCCGAAAAGGCCTTTACCAACGCTTCGTAGCTCAATCCCTGCACACTGTCACTCGTATTACTCATCTCCAAATTCTCGTTCAGCCGCAGATTTACGCGAAGTCGGACCACCCGCCCGCAACCATGCATGAATGAACGGATCAAGCGCCCCATCCATGACCGCCTGGATATTGCCAGACTCTACGCCCGTGCGCAGATCTTTAATCATTTGATACGGCTGGAAGACATACGAGCGGATTTGATTCCCCCACGCGATATCGCCCTTCTCACCATAAAATTTCTCCATTTCGCTGCGTTTCTCGTCCTCTTGCTTTTCATACAAGCGAGACTTCAACGTGCGCATCGCAGTAGCCTTATTCTTAATCTGCGAACGATCGTTCTGGCAGGTCACCACGATACCACTCGGAATATGCGTCAAGCGCACCGCCGACTCGGTCTTATTAACGTGCTGCCCGCCTTTACCGCTGGCACGATACACATCCGTGCGAAGATCCGACGGATCGATCTCGATATCCGCATCATCTTCCAACTCAGCAATCACATCGACCGACGAGAAGGACGTATGCCGCCGCGCTGCGGAATCAAACGGACTAATGCGCACCAAACGGTGCACTCCGCGCTCCGCCTGTGCATAGCCAAAAGCATTCGGCCCAGAGATACGAATCGTCGCGGCATTGATGCCCGCTTCTTCGCCTGGCGCGATGTCGAGCACCTCCACCGAAAAACCAGCACGCTCAGCCCAGCGCGAATACATACGAAACAGCATCTCTGCCCAATCACAGGACTCCGTGCCACCAGCCCCCGAGTTCACTGTGAGCAGCGCATTGCAGCCATCATTTGGACCGCTCAAGAACGATGCCAACTCCAACTCATCGAGCTTCGGCTGTAAACGCGCCAAAGTATCCAAAACCTCTTGTTGGTAGGACTCCGCATCGGGATCGTCTGCCATCTCATCGACCAGTTCAAGCATTGCGGCCAAATCGTCCAACTCCGCACGAAACGCCTTGGTCGGGTTAATCATCACCTTCATGCGATTCGCCTCGCCAATCACCTTTTGCGCCGACTTCTGGTCATCCCAAAAGCCTGGTTCAACCATTTTCGCTTCTAATTCTGCAATCTGTATCGTCTTTGTATCCCCGTCAAAGATACCTCCATATATGGCCAGCTCGACGGGTGACTTCTGTGATCTGAGAGCGTACATCTGGTGTAATCAAATTCATACGCTAAGATAGGAACGAAGAGCGCACAGAGTTAAAGACAAAAATCGCGAAGCGATACCGAATCCGAAAAAGGCAACACAGGCGCACCTCAAATGGCACGACTTTAAGGTCAGGGGGATACGATGGCTCTCGGTGTTGTCGCGGTCTTCGCGAGCAAAGCCCCTACGAATTCAACTCGATTCTGATAGGTAATGCCATTCGGCGCGTCACCAGATGCCCCCAAACATCATCAACCAACACGACGAATGCGACGAATCCCGTGCGGAACGCACCTGCGCGACCCTAACTACCCCTCTCTTGCTCTTCAGTTCCCTCTGGTGCCTCCGGTTCCTCATCTGCGCCGTGTTTCTGTAACGTATAAACAAACAACTCTTCCACCTTTTTACGCGCCCATGGCGTCCGACGTAAAAACTTTAGGCTAGATTTGACCGACGGGTTTTCGTTGAAGCAGCGCACCTCGATGCGACCGCCAAGGCCGTCCCATCCATAATAATCAGACAGACTGATGACAATCTGCTCGAGCGTGTAGCCATGTAAGGGGTTCTTAGGTTGTTCGTAATTCATGCAATAAATTTGCCACTTAATCTAATCAAGCGAGCAAAGTGCCAGATCTAGTCGTGGATGTGAAGATTCAAATTTAGGCGATTCCTCATACCTCAACTCATTAATAAAATTAATGAAAACGATTCATAGTAAAATATTACGAATCCTAAAAGTTGGCACAGCAATGGCTAATATCCTCGAATAATTTGCCACAATCACTATGAAAAAACAAAACATCGTCGTTATCGGAAACGGAATGGTCGGCTGCAAGTTCTGCTCTCGCCTCGTCGAAAAAGACACCGATAAACAATTCAACATCATCACCTTTTGTGAAGAACCGCGCCCAGCATACGATCGCGTGCATCTCTCCGAATACTTCTCAGGAAAGACCGCAGAGGACCTGACCCTTCAGCCGCTCAAGTGGTACGAGGAAAACGGCATCACAATCCACCTTGAGGACAAAGCGGTCAAAATTGATCGTGATGCAAAAAAAGTGACCTCCGCCAATGGCGTCGAAGTGAGCTACGATCAGTTAATTCTCGCAACGGGCTCCTCTCCATTTGTCCCGCCAGTGCCCGGCATCGACAAGACAGGCGTGTTTGTTTACCGCACCATCGAAGACCTTGAAGGCATGATGGAGCATGCTAAAGTCGCATCAAAGGCGGCCGTCATCGGTGGTGGCCTCCTCGGCCTCGAAGCTGCGAAAGCCGCACAAGACCTCGGCCTCGAAACACACGTGGTCGAATTTGCCCCACGCCTCATGGCCAGACAAGTCGATGACGCAGGCGGTGCCATTCTCAAAGACATCATCGAGAGTCGCGACATCTCCGTGCACCTCAACAAGGCAACCACCAACATCGCTGGCGAAGGTGCCGTCTCTGGCATGGAGTTTAAGGACGACACGTCCCTCGATGTGGACATGATCATCGTCTCCGCAGGCATTCGTCCCCGCGACGAACTGGCCCGAGAATCTGGCCTCGAAGTCGGCGAGCGCGGCGGCATTTTGGTCAATGATCAACTGCGCACCAGCGACCCAGACATTTACGCAATCGGCGAATGTGCGCTTTATAACAATTTCATCTATGGACTCGTCGCACCAGGCTACACCATGGCCGACGCCGTCGCCACGCAGCTCGTCGGCGGCGAAACTAGCTTCACTGGTGCGGACATGTCGACCAAGCTCAAGCTCATCGGCACCGACGTCGCCAGCTTCGGTAATATCGAGACCAAGGAGCCGCATAAGAATATCACGATCACCGACCCACATTCAGGGGTCTACAAACGCCTGATCCTCACAGAAGATGGCAAGCATCTCATCGGTGGCATCTTAATCGGCGACGCCGAAGCCTACGGCAACTTACTGCAGATGACGCTCAACCGCATGGAGCTTCCCGAAGATCCGATGAAGTTGATCCTTCCAGCCAGCGATGGCTCTGAAGACATCGGCGGCGGCCCAGCAGCATTGCCCGACACCGCGACGATTTGCTCCTGCGAAAACGTCAGCAAGGGCGACATCTGTGGCGTCATCATTAACGACGGCGTGCGTACACTCGGCGACATCAAGAGTGTGACTAAGGCCGGAACTGGCTGCGGCGGCTGCGTGCCACTCGTCACCAAATTGCTCAACTATCAACTCGGCGAGCTGGGCGAAGAGGTCAACACCGACCTATGTGAGCACTTTGCTCATACACGCACCGAACTATACGACATCGTCAAAGTCTCCGGCATCACCACCTTCGACGCCCTCCTCGGCACACATGGTAAAGGCGAGCACGGCTGTGAAATCTGCAAGCCTGCCATCGGCTCGATCCTCGCATCGATCCACAACGACAAGGTCATCGCCAAATCAAACGCCAAGCTGCAGGACACCAACGACCGCTTTCTTGCAAACATACAGAAGAATGGCACCTACTCTGTCGTACCACGCGTACCAGGCGGTGAAATTACAGCCGACAAATTAATCGTCATCGGCGAAGTCGCCAAAGACTACGATCTCTACGTCAAGATCACTGGCGGTCAACGCATCGATTTATTCGGCGCTCAATTAAACGACCTCCCCGACATCTGGCGCAAGCTGATCGACGCGGGATTCGAAAGCGGTCACGCCTACGGCAAATCACTCCGCACTATCAAATCCTGCGTCGGCTGCAACTGGTGCCGCTTCGGAGTCCAAGATAGTGTCGGCCTCGCAATCCGTTTGGAGAATCGCTACAAAGGCATCCGCTCTCCGCACAAACTCAAGTCGGCCGTCAGTGGTTGCACCCGTGAATGTGCCGAAGCGCAAAGCAAAGACTTCGGCATCATCGCCACCGAAAAAGGCTACAACCTCTACCTCGGCGGCAATGGCGGCATGAAGCCACGGCACGCCGATCTATTTGCAATCGACCTCGATGAGGCCACCACCACCAAATATATCGATCGCTTCTTAATGTATTACATCAAGACCGCCGACCGCCTCACCCGCACTTCCGTATGGGTCGACTCACTCGAAGGCGGGATGGATCACCTGCGTGAAGTCATCGTCGATGACACGCTTGGCATCTGCGACGAACTCGACAAGCAAATGGAACACCTCGTCAACACCTACCACTGCGAATGGAAGGACGCCATCGAAGACCCTGAAAAGCTCAAGCTCTTCAAGCACTTCGGCAACAGCGACGCCCGCGACCCGAGCGTCACATTCAACCGCGAACGCACACAAATCAAACCCGCCCTCGAAGGCGAACTTGCCAGTGTTTAACCTCCATTCTTAATTTTTAATTTCATATCCTCATGTCAGACACACTTGAACAAACAACTTGGATCGAAGCAGGCGCCGAAGCCGACTTCCCCGAAGGCCTCGGCATCTGTATCCAACACGACGATCTTCAAATCGCCGTCTTCAACTTCAACACCGACGAATGGTATGCCGTGCAAAACCAAAGCCCATATAACAAGCAGATGGTGCTCTCCCGCGGCCTCACAGGCACACTGAACGGTGAGCCCAAGGTCGCCTGCCCGCTACACAAACACACCTTCTCACTCCGCTCCGGCGAGTTCCTGGGCGAAGGCGAATTACCCAGCCTAAGCACCTATCCCGTCAAACGCGAAGCTGGCCGAGTCTACCTACTAGTTTAAAACCGAAATCCGGCAGTCAACAATGAGACAAGCGAGGGAGTGTATGATGTTGAGTGGATTACGCGTAAGCGAGCGGGCGCCATGATCGCGTCACGATTTCTCTCATATCATGACCGCGACTTAGGAGAGCTTTCCACCAATCCTGCGCTGCAAGCCACTTGCAGTGGTCACCACAGCTAAGTGGCTTGCAGGCAAGCCTTCCCAACTGCGATTTTAAGGTTAAAACACAATTCGCCAAACAATCTCACCAAACGGAGCACACATGTGCTCCGTTTTTGCGTGCGATCAACAAAGCCACTGACATTCAGTTTCACCGTGACACAGACATTGTTACGCCAGTAACAGGGACACAAAAAAGGCAGGATCACCGAAACGACCCCGCCTTTGATTTAAGAAATAAAATTGCGACTAGTAAGCGAAATTCACGTCGAACGTGAACATACTCTTGTCCGCACCACCGGCACCAGCGAACTCATCGTCGGCCATGTAGTAGCCATATTTCGCCATCAAGGAAACATACTCGTTCACCTTGTAGCTCGCAACGAAGTCGATTTCATCACCATAGTCGCGAGAGCCACCATCTGGATCAAATGAGTGGTAGATCACTTTAACAGGAATCGTTTTCTCGTCCCAGACTGGGATCTTGTAACCGACGTATGCATATAGATCCTGCAAGCCGTTTGTTAAGCCCTTCACAGGCAAGAAGACGTCTGCATAACCATTGAACTTATGCACGGTAGCCAGTGGAGTGCGAAAGCCATCACCAAGCACTTCAAAACCAAGACCACCTGTGAATGCCTCGAATGTCGCAGAGACATCACCTGCCCAGTAGTCTGCATCGATCTGATCAGTATCAAGATTCTCAGAGTTATCCTCCTGATGCGCATAGCTGAATGCATACTTCAAGGTCACTTCATCGATCTGATACTTACCAGTCGCACGAATGCCGGCTGTATCATTAGAGAATGCTGCGTTGTCGCTGCTCTTGATGTGATAGAAGAAACCGGTGAGGCTCAACGCCTCCGCGACCTTGTAGTTCACGTTCGCACCCGATGTGTCCATCTTAGTGTGGTCGGAATTCACGCGATTCACGTTGTCCATGTAGAAGCCATTCACTGTGAGGTTTTCGACCATTGTGAAGGACCCAGTCGCAGCATCAAATGTCTGCATGTTCTGACGCCAACCGACGTTACCGACGAAACGCGCATCATCCAAGATGTAAATCTGGCGACCGACCTTGGCCTTACCATACTCCTCGTGCTGATAGCCAATCCAATACTGATTAAAGTCTGTGCCATCACCCGCATCATCCAAAGGATGGATGTCATCGTGATCGCCACCGAGACGAGTCACCGTTTGCGCTTCGACCATGGCATTGAAGCCAGCATACGTTTCAGTGGTGTAACCGTAACGGATGCTTTCTGAAAAACCATCGCGATGGTCCGAAGGCTTCGCATTATTATTAAACACCTCGTAGCGAGTGCGGGAGTTAATATTGAACTTACCCGGAACACTCTCTTCGAGGCTCGCGAATTGTTCATCAAGGAATGTTTCGACCGGATCGGCCGACTGGGCAAACGCGTTACCGGTAACGGCAACTGCGGCGAGTAGTATGGTTGTTTGTATGTTTTTCATGTTTCAGCTTAGTTGTTAATTAAGAGCCTAAGCACAATGGAGATAGTGAACACACAACCCAGTAACAATACTAATAGGCGCTATAAATACGATGAGCAGGTGTTTTAATACCAACTAGCAGGGCCACTAATAAGAGAAGGGCAACAAAAAACCGACGCCCTAGGCTTGGGTAGCCGGTTGCTGTTGGCTCATGCAATGGATCGCGCCGCCTTCGCGGATGATGTCGCGGCAATCGAACCCCGCGACCTCGCGCCCTGGATAGCAATCAGCGATAATTGCCAGTGCTTCGGCATCACGCTGCGGCTGACCATAGGTCGGCACCAGCACCGCACCATTGAGCACGAGATAATTCATATAACTCGCCGCAAGGCGCTCCCCATCCAGATAAATCGGATCAGGCAAGGGCAAGTGAACCGTCGCATACGGCTGACCACCTGGCGTTCTGAATGCTTGAATACGACTGACATTTTCACTCAAGGCAGCGAAATTGTCGTCTTCTGGGTCGTTAACAGATGCCATTAAAATACCGTCTGCCTTAAAGAATCGGGCGAGATTATCAATATGCCCATCAGTATCATCGCCCTCCAAGCCATCATGCAACCAAAGCACCTCGTTGATACCCAATCCAGTAGCTAAGCGTACCTCAATCAGTTGCTTAGAGATCTCGCCATTTCGGTTCGGGTTGAGCAACACGACCTCAGTCGTCAACAGTTGCCCGCCCCCATTACTCTCGATCGCGCCGCCTTCTAGGACGGTATCAAACGCAAAACGACGCAGCCCCAAATGATCTGCGAGCCATGCGGACGCTTTGTTGTCCTTTTGCTGCAGAGGAAATTTGTTGCCCCACGCATTATAGACCCAATCCGTCATGCACAGCTCGGAGCCGTCTTCACTGAGCAGAAACAGCGGTCCATAATCACGGCACCACACATCGTCGGTCTGATAATCGTAAAATGTCACCGCACTTGAATCGCCCGCCTTCGCCATCAAAGCGCGCAACTCGGCCTGTGCCGATTGCGGACACAGTACACGCACGGGTTGAAAACGAGCAGCGAGCACATAGAGCCCCGCCAATTGCTCACGCACCCGCGGCAACACGCCTGCCCACAGGTCATCACGCGTCGGCCACGCAAACCAAACCGCAGCCTGCGGTTCCCACTCTGCGGGAAAACGGTAGCCCAATTCTTTCGGTGTGCTCAATGCTGTCATACTAAGAGAGGTCGATCCTCCAAGCGCTTAATCTTCGTCAATCATGCGGCGCGTCAAGCCACTGAAGCTATCAATCCGACGATCACGGAAGAACGGCCAAATCCGGCGCATAGCCTCAAGTGCCTTTAAATCGCAATCCGCTAAAAGAATCGCCTCGGCATCCACGGGCGCACGCTCCATCACCTGCCCATAAAAATCGGAGACGAAGGATTGCCCCCAAAATTCGGTCTCGCCTTCGGTGCCAGTGCGATTGACCGCAGCCACATAGCAGCCATTGGCCACTGCATGCCCGCGTTGCACGGTTTCCCATGCGGTGTGCTGTGCTGCGCCAAGTTCCGCCTTCTCTTCGGGCAACCAACCAATCGCGGTCGGATAAAACAGAATCTCCGCCCCCGCAAGTGCGGCGAGGCGAGCGGCCTCGGGATACCATTGATCCCAGCAAATCAACACCGCGATCTTACCGAAACGCGTGTCCCAGACCTTGTAGCCAAGATCGCCTGGAGTGAAATAGAACTTCTCCTCAAAGCCCGGATCTTGCGGGATGTGCATCTTGCGATACTTGCCCAAATACGAGCCGTCGGCATCAATCACAGCCGCTGTGTTGTGATAGACACCCGAAGCGCGACGCTCGAACAGCGAACCGATAATCACAACGCCCAACTCCCCTGCCACCACTGCCAGCGCATCCGTAGTCGGCCCGGGAACCGGCTCTGCGAGGTCGAACATCTCCGTGTCCTGAGTGCGGCAAAAATAAGGGGAGGTAAACAGCTCCTGCGTGCAAATGATTTGCGCGCCGCGAGCTGCAGCCTCCCTTATTTTATCAATCGTAGTGGCTAGATTGGCCTCCGCTGATCCTTGCTCACGAACCTGAATCAGGCCGATACGCACATTGCGATCAGTTGAAGCCGCTGCTGACATACGCTGAAATTAATAAACGACTTTATTAAGCGGATACTCAATAATCCCCTCAGCGCCGTGCGCCTTCAATGCTGGGATCAGCTCGCGAGACACCTTCTCGTCGATAATCGTATCGATCGCCACCCACGCATCATCCGCAAGACGGTTGATCGTTGGGTTACGAAGCGCTGGCAGTTCCTCAAGGATCGCATCCAGCTTCACTTTCTCAATGTTAAGCTTTAGGCCTACCTTTGAGTGTGCTTCGAGCGCTGCCTGCAAGAGCATCGCGATATTTTCGATCTTCTTGCGCTTCTCAGGATTCTCCCAAGCCGCCTTGTTGGCGATCAGCACGGTGTTGGTGTAAAGCAGTGTGTCCACAATACGCAAGTTGTTCGCACGGAGCGAGTTACCCGTCTCAGTGAGATCCACAATCGCATCAACGAGGTCTGGCACCTTCACTTCAGTGGCTCCCCAAGAAAACTCCACGTCGGCATTCACGCCATTGTCCTTCAAATATTGCCCAGTGATATTCACCACTTCAGTGGCGATACGCTTACCTTCGAGATCTTTGACGGTCTGCACAGTCGAAGCCTCTGGCACGGCAATGATCCACTTCGAGCGGCGGTTCGATGCGCGGCTATAAACGAGGTCACACACTTCGACGACATCTGACGCGTTCTCACGCACCCAGTCCTGACCTGTCAGGCCGCAATCAAAGTAGCCATGCTCTACATAGCGGCTCACTTCTTGTGCGCGCACGAAGCGTCCGTCCAGCTCAGCATCGTCAAAAGACGGGCGATACGAGCGGGAACTCTTTGTGATACCGAAACCAGCTTTTGCAAAAAGCTTGATAGTCGAATCTTCAAGACTGCCTTTAGGCAATCCGAGCATGAGTAATGGTGTCTTTTCCATAGGGGCAGAGAACTTGATGCAGGATGTCGCAGGCACAAGAAAAATTTCCCACATTCAGCCCCGACTACTTGAAATATGTATTTGTAAAAAATTATCTTAGCGCTATTTTTACAATTACCCCTAAACTATAAACAATTCTGATGCCGCTCCCACTTCCACTTAGTTCAGGACAAAAAGCCCCTGCTTTCACTTATACAAGTACTGGAAGACCTATCCCAATTAACCTCTTAACATGAGCAATCAACCCAAGCCACTCATCGTCATCGCAGAAGACGACAACGATCTAGCCACTGTCATCGCTACGCATTTGGAACTCGCAAACATGCAAAGCCAAATCTGCAACGAAGCGGCTCACGTCGCGCGTTACCTGAAAGGCAATTTTGCGAACCTACTGCTATTAGACGTGCACCTCCCCGACTCCACTGGCTTCGCGCTCATGGACGAATTACGCAAGGACGAGATCAATATTCCGGTCATTTTCCTGACCGGTGAGAACGCCGAACTTAAAAAAGTAAAAGCTCTGGAAATGGGCGGCGACGACTACATCACCAAACCTTTTAGCTTCCCCGAGTTGATCGCTCGCATCAAAGCAGTGCTTCGCCGCGCCGAGACTGCAAATGATGCCAAAATCACTCAAAATGCAACGACCTCGGATAAGCCGTTCACCTTCTGCGGAGCCGAAGTCAATCCGCAGCGCTTGGAAGTGCAATTTCCCGATGGCGTGGCAGAAAGTATCGGGCGCAAAGAACTC
>Ga0209533_1001740_pt1 | contig 20288 bp, 5 predicted proteins | sample COG_04_FD_184748 | JGI IMG/M metagenome (GOLD analysis project Ga0209533, IMG submission 184748) | Pelagic Microbial community sample from North Sea - COGITO 998_met_04 (SPAdes) (version 2) | ecosystem: Environmental > Aquatic > Marine > Neritic zone/Coastal water | place: Helgoland, sampling...
CCTTGGGTGGGCTCAAAAAAAAGAACTTAAACAGGCACAAAAGCTATATAAGTCGGCTAAAATATCGGAGGCCAAGGCTTCATTAGACGCTAACCAAGCGCTACTGGAATCAGCCGAATTGAAATATGCTGCGCCTTACAACCTTTTGCGCTCTCAAATTGATTTAGCAGAAAAGAACTACCAAGCTTCCTATGATTATTTGCAGTTAGCTCAAAAAGATTCTGGATTAAGTTCTAAAACGGATGAACAAAAAAGACTTTTGATTGCTGCAATAATTAATACTGCAATTGAGCAATCAGAAAATAAAGAATTTGTTGCTTCTGCAAAAAACTTATATTTATCCTATGTGATTGATCCTGATGCAAATGTTGATTACCTTTACTATGCAGCTTCAAATGCGGTCAATGCATCTGAGTATGAATTATCCCTCAAGTACTATCAAATATTAAAGGATATCAAGTACACAGGTATTACGACCAAACGATATGTGACTGAGGTGGCAAACAATACCGAAATAGAAGTTTCAGAGTCTGAGTATTCTATTTATCAAAAATCTAAAGATTACACCAATTTTAGAACAGAAGATACTGAATCTAAATTTCCAGAGATTGTTAAAAACATCGCCTTAATTTATAATCAATTAGGAGATAAAGAAAAAGCAATTGCAGCAGTTAAAGATGCTCGTGCCGAAAGTCCAAATGATTTAGGTTTAATTCTAACCGAAGCGAATATCTACATTGAATTAGGTGAGAAAGAAAAATTCAAAGTTTTGATGGGAGAAGCTATTGCACAGGATCCAGAAAACGCAAACTTATACTACAACCTCGGAGTAGTAACGGCCGATTTAGGAGATAAAGAAAATGCAAGAGCTTACTATGAAAAAGCAATCGAACTTGACCCTTCAATGGAAGACGGCTACTTGAATCTGGTAGCACTCATTTTACAGGATGAAACCTCAATTGTTGAGGAAATGAATTCTTTAGGAAATTCCAGAGCAGATAACGCAAAGTATGACATATTGAAAGAAAAGCGTGAGAGTGTTTATTCGGAATGTGTGCCGATTCTCCAAAAGCTCATCTCTATTTCTGATTCTAATCAAGAAGCGGCTCGTACCCTTATGAATATCTATGCAACTTTAGGTAATAACGAAGGTTTTATGGAAATGAAAAAATTACTAGAATAGTTTTAGTTCATATATCCTAACAAAAAAACCTTCAGAAATGAAGGTTTTTTTGTTTTCCAGTAGGCTTATATTATTTTCTTAATCATTCGAAGTTTGTGGGAATGATTCTGAATTTCTTTGTTGTAAATACCGGTTTGATCTATTGGATCAATTCGCACTTTTCCATGGGCATGAATAATCCTGTGGTCTTGTAGCAGTATACCTACATGGGTTATGTCCCCTTCTTTATTGTCAAAAAACGCTAGATCTCCGGGCTCGCTTTCTTCTATAAAGCTAAGGGTTACCCCTTGTTTTGCTTGTTGAGAGGCATCTCTTTTCAGTTGTATTCCATTAAGCTTATACACCATTTGGGTAAACCCAGAACAATCGATACCCAAGGGTGTTTTGCCACCCCACAAATAAGGAGCATGTAGGTATGCAAAAGCAGTTTTAACCAATTGGCTTTTATCGCGCGAATTGGTGAATTCTCCTTCAAATTGATGTTTTAAGACATCGAGTTGTCTCAGGTCGCTACCCAGTGGGATCGGAAATAACTCTGAATTCGGTAAATTCACATAGTCCAAGAGATGGGCTGAATGTTTTACTTCAAGCTCGGAATTGCTTTTATAAATTTCTTCTGGAATTTCGATGCATTGGTTCGAGCAAATCCAACCTTCATAACGATCCCATTGATTTCTTATTTTCAACCAGTCTTTTCTGTGATCAATGATTTTAAAACAATCTCCATAGAGGAGCTGAGAAACCTGCTCACTTGCGTGATTATAATCATTTCTAAGAGGGACAATCCCTAAAGGACAAATACCGTACTTCAATTCAAAAAGTATAATTAATAAGAACTCGTTTAAAACTGAAGCTAAAATAATCAATTTTAATCCATCCAGAGAGCTGATGATTTAAAATTAGTGTGAAGAATCATTTTCTTACCTTTGAAGTTCAGTTGAGCTGTATTGTATGCTGAATTGATTTTAACAGTTAGGCTTCGATTTTATGAAAAAAATATTGCAATCGTTTTTCAATTACCAATCCTTGATTTATAAGGCGATTTTATTCGTCTTTACCTGCCTGTTTATTGTTTATTTCTTTCCTAAAAAGGGTCAATTTAAATATGAGTTCAATAAAGGCCAGACTTGGGAGTACGAAAACTTATATGCTCCTTTTGACTTTGCTATTTTAAAATCAGAAAAAGAACTTTTGTTGGAGCGCGACCAACTGAAAAAAGAAATCCCCACCTATTTTAATCAGAACACTGCTGTAATTGAAGAGGTTGAGGCGATGTATGCACAAAAGTTTTCAACCTATTTTACATATCCAGTAAATTCTACGCGCTACAAAAGACATTTCGAGTTTGGTTTAAATATCATTAAGGAAATATACAGCACGGGTGTTCTACCGCTAAATTATAAGCATGAAGGGGGAGATCGTGTTGGGCTAATTCAAGATCACGCAGAAACTGAACTGGATTTTGATCAATTACTTCAACCTGCTGAGCTTTCTCGATTTTTGGATGAAAAATTATCCTCAACTTCATTTATTCGTTTTAAAAATGAATACTATAAACTCCTGTTTGAAATCATAGAGCCCAATCTAATCTATGATGAACGATTCAATGAGCAGTTGCTAGAAAGCGCTTATTCGAAACTCGCTATTTCTCGTGACTTAATTACCATGGGGAGTATTCTGATTTCTAAAGGAGAACTGGTAGATGAAACTAATTTTCAAGAATTAGAATCCCTAAAGCTTCAATACGACACACGTCTTTACACGGATGCTAACATCTATTGGATTTTAGTGGGCTATATCATTTTGGTAGGACTGACGCTTTTGATGTTGTTTTTATTCATTTATAAGTACCGTCCCATCATTTTCAACAACAACACCAAACTGACCTTCATCTTTTTTAATGTTATGTTGGTTGTAGCTTCTACCATAACCGTTTTGAATTTTGATAGTTCTTTTCTGTATATCGTTCCTATTTGTATTTTGCCCTTGATCTTAAAAGCCTTTTTTGATGCACGCGTAGGCCTTTTCGTTCATGTGTTAACTGTTTTATTATTAGGGTTTATTGTGCCCAATAGCTTTGAGTATATTTTTCTTCAAATCATGGCCGGTATCGTAACTGTTTTGTCGGTATCCGAACTGTATAAAAGAGCCAATCTGTTTATTTCTGTAGGACAAATTATTTGCATCTATCTAATCGGATATTTTGCATTTTTTGTAATTCACGAAGGGGGAATCGAGGGAATTTCTTTTCCAATCATTGGACTGTTTGTGCTCAACGGTGTGTTTACTTTATTTGTACAACCGCTGATTTATTTGTTTGAAAAACTATTCAATTTAGTGTCTGATGTTTCTCTTTTAGAATTGTCTGATACCAATTCTGATTTTTTTAAAGAATTTTCGGACAAAGCACCGGGAACTTTTCATCATTCCTTGCAAGTGTCTAACCTTGCGGAATCTGCTGCAAGTGCAATTGGAGCAAATGCATTGCTGACCCGAGTAGGGGCTCTGTACCATGATATAGGGAAAATCAATAATCCTGTTTTTTTTAGCGAAAACCAAAGGGGTAGTATTTCTCCACACAATGATATTAGCCCGAAAGAAAGTGCTCAAATCATCATTGATCATGTCATTAAAGGTGTTGAAGCGGCAAAGAAGATCAAGCTTCCCGATCGTGTAGTAGACTTTATTAGAACCCACCATGGGACTTCTAGGGTGTATTTTTTCTATAAAAAGCAAGAAGAGCTCTTTGGAGAAGCAAATTCAGAAGATTTCAGCTACTTAGGACCCAAGCCATTTTCTAAAGAAACTGCCATTTTAATGATGGCCGATAGTGTTGAGGCTGCTTCAAAAAGCTTGAAAGAACCAACCATTGAATTGGTAAAAAAGTTCGTCAACAAGATTGTAAACCAACAGTTGGAAGAAAAGCAATTCATGAACTCAAACATTACCTTAGCCGAGATCGAAACGGTTAAAAAAGTATTCATCGATAAACTGATTAATATTTATCATTTACGCATAGAATATCCCGAATAAATTATGCTACAATTTTTAAGAAAACCATTGTATAATACTATTTAAAAAATTACATTTGCACTTCTGTTATCAGAAACCTTGGAGAGGTGCCAGAGTGGTAATGGAGCAGATTGCTAATCTGTCGACGGGTAACTGTCGCCAGGGTTCGAGTCCCTGTCTCTCCGCATCCTAAACCCGTAAGGTGTTAATTTATAACACTTCACGGGTTTTGTTTTTTAAAGGGGGTTGTCAGGGGGGATAACTTGTTATTTAGCTAAAAAAGTATGGCACAATACACAAGACTTCAAGTTGTTCAACAATTGCAAGAACCGGGAATGGTTCCCTTGTTTTACCACACGACATAAATGTTTTAAAAGTAATATGGAAAGCCAGTAATGAGGGCGGAACTCGTTTGATGGAATTTACCAGCCGAGGAGATCTTGCAATTGAAACCTTCAAGGACTAGTCAAGTTCTCTATTGCTCAACTCTCAGGAATGATTTTGGGTGTTGGTTTTGTAACTGATGCAGCAGCCTTACAACACATGTTGTTTGGAGCCAATTTTGTAGTCACACCAGTTTTTAGAAAACAACTCTTTTGAAAAATTAAAAGAAAACGTCAAAGATACCTTGCCACTCATCTATAAATTTTTTTAAATATCTCCTTTTATTTTTTATAATTTTACACTATGATAGCATTCGGAATAATTTCTTTTGAGGCTTTCTTTACTACTACATTTATACTTCAATAGGGGCTTTATTGACATTGATAACAAGGAAAAGACACTGTATGGCTTATATTTGAAGTTAAGTAAATACATTATGTAAATCTTATGGCATATTCTTACCCAAACTCCATATCGAAGGTGTTTTTTAATTTAAAAAAAGCAATTTTATTATTTACTATATTATTGTTTTCAAGTTTTGTTCGAGGTCAATTCAGTCTCGCCTCGAATAACAAGACTATTCTCTGCCCTAATGTAGCTAATGGGAGTACTGGAACTGTTAATGGCGTGGTGTATACAAAAGTGAATCGTAGTGATTTACAAGCGAAAATTGGAGCTAACCAGGATGTAAGCTGTGTTTGTACAACAGGAATTACCAACATGAGTGGGTTATTTCAAAATAACTCTAGTTTCAATCAAGACATAAGCAGTTGGGATACCTCGAGCGTAAGCAATATGCAAGGCCTCTTTCAAAATGCTGGATCTTTCAATCAAGATATTGGGTATTGGGATGTTTCTAGTATGAACGATCAAAATGGGGTAAACCAACTATTCGATAACGCAGGTAGTTTGAATCAAGACCTATCCTACTGGTGTTTTCCCTCAGGAGGGAGTGCTTCGAATATTTATCAGAATCGGCAAAACATCTGGGGTAACAACAACCCGATAAAAAACAACTCTTCTTTACGTCCCCGGTTTGCTGTTGCTAACAACTGTGTGGCTGCAAAAGTTGGTCCAGCTGTTAACAATTCTTCACCATCAACGCTAACCATAACCTCGAGTGACTCAGATAATATCATCACTTCTGGGGTAGTCACCCTAACCGCTACTTTCTCAGAAAATATGGCAGCTACGCCACTAATCTCTATCGCAGGATTAGTGACCAATACGGCCATGACACAAGGGTCTTCTGCAGCTCAGTGGACTTACTACTGGCCAATACCTTCTTCAGTAACTACAGGAACTTACGCAGTTACGGTAGCTGCAACCGATACGTCTTCACTTGCTTATGATGGAAGTACAAGCCTAAATTTAAGTATTGACCCAATGTTCTATTTGGACGCCAATGGAGTCACAATAAAATGTTCTGGCTGTAGCGCAGGAGATACAGGATATGTGGGAGGAGTTTTATACACTACTTATGATAATAACTCTTTAAACGCAAAATCATTAAATGATGCTGATTGGGGTGGAGTGGTAACAAGCTTGGTTACGGATATGTCGGATTTATTTTATGGCAATGGTCCTAATGACAGAAGTAATCTTACTACTTTCTTTAATGCCAATGATATTACTTCATGGGACACATCAAATGTGACCAATTTCCATGGTATGTTTGAAATGGAGAATGACCAATATATGTCGTTTAATCAAAACATAAGTAATTGGGATACCTCTAGTGCTCAAGATATGAGCTACATGTTTTTTAATCAAAGTACATTCAATCAAAATATAGGTAATTGGGACACTTCAGGCGTAACCAGTATGAGCAGAATGTTTTCTGGTGCAGATGCCTTTAATAATGGTACTGCTCCCGGGCTTAGTGCCAATACAATGAATTGGGATACCTCAAATGTGACTGATATGAATCGTATGTTTTCGAGTGGTGCTATGGCATTCAATGTAGATATTGATTCTTGGGACGTTTCTTCTGTTATCGATATGACAGGAATGTTTGAATCTGCAACAACATTTAATCAAGACTTAAATACTTGGGACGTATCAAGTGTTACAACGATGACGTATATGTTCAGTACCGGACGAAAATTTAACGGGGATATATCCTCATGGGATGTTTCAAATGTTACGAATATGCGCGGCATGTTTGATGGAGCATATGACTTTAATCAGGATATTGGCAACTGGAACACATCTAGTGTAACCACCATGGAAGCTATGTTTACAGACGCCAGAGCATTTAATCAAAATATAGGCTCATGGGATGTGACGAGTGTAACTACTTTTTATCGTTTCTTACAAGTCGCACAAAACTTTAATAACGGAGATGCAGCAGGAGTAACCTCTAATACAATGAATTGGGATGTATCAAATAATACAAATTTCGGTCAAATGTTTTATGGTACCAAATTTAATCAAGACCTAAGCGGCTGGTGTGTTCCTTTAATAAGTTCTGAGCATAGTGGTTTTTCAGCTAATTCTCCACTATCAAATGAAAATAAACCCATTTGGGGTACATGTAATTCATCGGCAACATTAACACTTACAAGTAGTGATTCAGATAATATTATTACCTCTGGAGTGGTTACTATAACCGGTACTTTCTCAGAAAACATTGCGGCTACTCCGCTTATATCCATTGCAGGATTAGTAACCAATACAACCATGACACAAGGCTCTTCTGCAGCTGAGTGGACCTACTATTGGCAAGTACCTTCTTCTGTGAGCACAGGAACTTATGCAGTAACATTATCAGCTACAGACACCTATTCAAGACCTTATGCAGGAAGCGAATCATTAGACTTAAGCATAGACACAATGTTTTATCTGGACCCAAATGGGGTAACGATAAAATGTAAGGGCTGTAGTGCTGGAGACACTGGATACATAGGAAACGTTCTTTACACCGCACATGATAATACTTCTATTGCAGAAAAACCTAGAAGTGATTCTGACTGGGATAGAGTGGTAACTACTTTAGTTACAGATATGTCTGAATTATTCATGGCAGAAGTTATAAACGGTCAAGTTAATCCAATTCCTGATGGTATATCAAGTTGGGACACTTCTAACGTTACAAGCTTTGAAGATATGTTCCTGAATTATAATTCTAGTAATTTTTCAGGTTTTAATCAAGATATTAGTAAATGGGACACCTCCTCTGCTACAACTATGCATGGGATGTTTCAAAATCAAGCTTCATTCGATATTAATCTATCAAGTTGGGATACTTCGAATGTGATTGACATGGAAGATATGTTCTTTGAGGCGAGGGAATTTAATCAAAACATTGGTAATTGGGATGTTTCATCAGTGACAGACATGCAAAGGATGTTTCGTGGCGCAAAGAAATTCAATAACGGAGAAGATGTGCCAGTTGGTGATAAAGATGCAAGTGAAAATAATAATCCCCTGAATTGGGATGTTTCAAATGTTACTACAATGTTTCAGATGTTCAATGCTGCTGTAAACTTCAATCAAGATATAAGTTTTTGGGATGTTACTAAAGTTGAGAATGTGAAACAGATGTTTGGTGGAGCATACCAATTTAATTGTGACATTGGCGGTTGGGATGTTTCTAATATTACAAACTTTGAAAGTATGTTAGCAGGTCCTACCTTTTTATTAATTGATTTAAGTGGTTGGTGTACTATTAATTCTATGGTTACAGGCCCCTATGCATATACTTGGTTTGGGTATTTTAGGTCTGATAGGAGTTTGATGCCGGTTTGGGGAACCTGCCCCCCACCAACCTCAAATGCAACACTAACGCTTTCATCAAATGATTCAGACAACATCATAACTTCAGGAGTCGTCACCTTAACCGCTACTTTCTCAGAAAATATGGCGGCTACTCCACTGATCTCCATCGCAGGATTAGTGACCAATACGGCCATGACACAAGGATCAACTTCAACTACCTGGACCTACTACTGGCAAGTACCTTCTTCGGTAACAACAGGGACATATGCTGTTACAGTAGCGGCTACAGACACCAATTCACTTGCTTATGATGGTAGTGCGAGTTTGAATTTAAGTATTGACCCAATGTTCTATTTGGACGCAAATGGTGTAACAATAAAGTGTAAGGGTTGTAGTGCAGGAGACACGGGTTATGTGGGAGGTGTTTTGTATACTGCCCATGACAATACTTCTATTGCCAATAAATCTGCAAGTGACACCGATTGGGATCGAGTGGTGACCACTTTGGTCACGGATATGTCGGAATTATTCATGAACGAATTTACGTTTAATCAAGACATTAGTAGTTGGGATATTTCTTCTGTAAATAATACAAATAAAATGTTTGCAGGTGCTTCAGTTTTTAATCAAAATATAAGTAACTGGAATGTTGGAAGTGTTACGACGATGATCCAAATGTTCAACAATTCTAATAATTTCAATCAAGATATAAATTCATGGGATGTGTCTAGTGTCATCAATATGGAAAAAATGTTTAGCGGTGCAGATGTTTTTGATTATGACATAAGTAATTGGGATGTTTCTTCTGTAACAAATATGAAGGAAATGTTTTTAAATGCTGAACTTTTCAATCAAGACATTAATTCTTGGGATGTATCAAATGTTACAAATATGAGGTCTATGTTTTCAGGAGCAGATGACTACAACCAAAATATGAGTGGTTGGGATGTTTCGTCGGTAACTGACATGGCCAGTATGTTTAGTAATACAGATATTTTTAATCAGGATTTAAGTAATTGGGATGTTTCTTCTGTTACTAATATGAATTGTTTCGCCTGTTTTTCTGATGCTTTTAATCAAGATATCGGATCTTGGGATGTATCCAATGTTACTGACATGGGACAAATGTTTCAACAAGCATCAGCGTTTAATCAAGATTTAAGCGGTTGGTGTACCTTGAATTTTAGTTCTCAGCCATCAGCTTTTGCCAGTGGATCAGCATTACAATCAAATAATTCCCCAAATTGGGGTACATGTAATTCAGCGGCTAATGCAACATTAACCAGCAGTGATTCTGATAATGTAATTAATTCATCATATGTAGAATTTACTGCTGTATTTTCTGAAAATATGTTGGCGACTCCAACAATATCAATTTCTGGTGTTGTTACTAATACTGCGATGTCACTTAACACCTCTGCAACCATCTGGACATATGATTGGAATATTCCCCAAAATACGCCTAATGGGAGTTACATTGTTTCCTTAGCAGCAACCGATACCAACAATAAGTTATATGATGGCAGCAGCAGTTTGACCATTCAATACAACTTTTCCCTGCCAGACTATTTACCAACCAATGGATTAGTGGGCTGGTATCCTTTCAATGACAATGCGAATGATGAGAGTGGAAATGGTAATCATGGAATCGTAAATGGTCCTGTCTTATCCACTGATGCTAATGCAACTCAAAATTCTAGTTCATATGATTTTGATGGACAAGATGATTTTATAAGTATTGGAAATTCATCTTCTCTAAACCCCTCTGGAGTACTAAGCTTTTCATCCTGGTTCAACTTAGACGACCTTAATAATAACAACAACGTAATTATTGGAAGAAATAATAATAATTCGGGAGCTGACGGATATGGATATAATTATGGGGTCTTGAATGACTCCAATGGAGTAAGTTCGAAATTAAGACTGGGCATTGGACAACAATCCAATGGATCTATTACTGACGTAGACCATATTGCATCAATATCAGTCAATAACTGGAACCACTATGCCGTGACATACGATGAGGCAAATGTTCGAGTTTATCTAAATGGAGTAAAAGTTCATTCTGCCCCTCTCACAAGATCTGGAGGAAACCATCTAAACAACTACGAAACCTTTATTGGAAAGTATAGACCTCAAAGTTCAGGTAGTCAACAAGCAAATCAACTTTTTAGAGGGAAACTCGATAATATTGGGGTTTGGAACAGGGCTTTGACAGATGTCGAAATTGCACAATTATATACATTAGAGATAGATACTACTCCACCTACTGTTTCTTTAGAGAAAAATTTCATTTCGAACTCAGTAGAAAATGGAGACACTGTTGTGGTTACTGCTACTTTTTCAGAACCAATGACAAGTTCACCAACAATAAACATCAGCAACGAATCCATTGCTATACCAATGAGTGTAGGCTCTACCGAGGCGGTATGGTCTTACAGCTGGACAGTTTCAGTAACTACTTCTACGACTCTTTCTTTAACAGTCTCTGGAAATGATTTGGCAGGAAATGCATATGCTGGCAATGAATCCTTGTCTTTTGATGTACTTACTCCTTTTTACCTAGATTCTAATGGAGTAACAATAAAGTGTACAGGATGTAGTGCTGGAGATACAGGATACATAGGCGGTGTTTTATATACCGCCCATGACAATACTTCTATTGCAGCTAAATCTAAAAGTGATACCGATTGGGACCGGGTTGTAACTACACCGGTTACCAATATGTATCAGTTATTTAAGGATGAAACTACATTCAATCAAAATATTGGATCTTGGGACACCTCTAATGTTACCCGAATGGATAATATGTTCTGGGGAGCTAATGCATTTAATCAAGATATTGGGTCTTGGGATACCTCTAGTGTGACAGAAATGGATTCCATGTTCAGATCTGCATTAGCATTTAATCAGGATCTTTCTCAATGGGATGTTTCTTCGGTTACCCAAATGGAAAATATGTTCAGGACTGCTCGTGGATTCAATCAAAACATTGATAATTGGGTCACATCATCGGTTGTCAACATGACAAGCATGTTTCACGATGCGGAATTGTTTAATCGAGACATCGGTAATTGGGATGTTTCTTCTGTGACCAATGTGTCATCTATGTTTGATAGTGCTGATGCATTTAATCAAGATATTGGACAATGGAATACCTCGAATGTTACCAATATGGTTAGAATGTTTAGATTCAATGATATTTTCAATCAAGACATTGGATCATGGGACACCTCTAGTGTTACTAACATGAGTTACATGTTTAATTCAGCAATAAACTTTAACCAAGATATTGCATCATGGGATACCTCAAATGTTGCATCAGATGGGATGATTGAAATGTTTAGAACTGCTAGCGCATTCAATCAAAACATTTCAAATTGGTGTGTTTCAAATATTTCTGGAACACCAGACAGCTTTAGCACTCAATCTGCACTGAGCAGTGAAAATCAACCAATATGGGGAAGCTGTAGGACTAGCCTTGCAACAATCACATTCAACGATGAAAATAAAGTCTTTGGTGATGGTGATTTTGTACTTTCTCCAACATCCAACGGTTCGGGTACCTTCACTTTTTCCATTGCTGATCCTACGGTAGCAACTGTAGCTGGATCAACAGTTACAATTGTGGGCGCTGGAACAACAGTTATCACTGCAATTCAAGCAGGAGACACGGCTTACCTTTCAACAACAGCAACCATGACCCTAACGGTAGATAAGGCGAATCCTACCATTAGTTTTGCTGATCTAGCCAAAAATTCGGATGATGCTGACTTCAACCTTTCTGCAACATCCAATAGTACAGGTATCTTTACCTATTCGATAGCAAACGCCTCAGTCGCAGTAGTAAGCGGAACTAGTGTTTCTATTGTTGGAGGAGGATCAACTCTTGTCGAAGCGACACAAGCATCCGATTCAAATTACAATTCAGGTTCAGCAACCATGACCCTTACGGTAAGCAAGATTGTACCCACATTAACATTCTCAGATGTAACAAAATCTTATGGTGACCCAGACTTTGAACCTGGACCGAGCTCAAACAGTTCGGGTACATTTACCTATGCCGTGGCAGACAGTTCAGTAGCTACAGTAAACGGGTCTTCTATCTCCATTGTTGGACTTGGAACAACAGTTGTTTCGGCAACTCAGGCAAGCGATTCAAACTATTTATCCGCAGAAACATCCATGACCCTTACTGTGGTTAAAGGAAACCCTACCATTACATTCAATGACATAGACAAAAGAATTGGAGATGCGGATTTCAATTTATCAGCAACATCCAATAGCACAGGAGCCTTTTCATACCTATTAGCAAATTCTTCTGTAGCAACTTTAAGCGGAACCACAGTATCAATATTGGCAACAGGAACAACCCGAGTAACAGTAAACCAAGCCGCTAACACCAACTTCAATGCAGGTACAGCCTCTATGACATTGACTATCCTTGATGTCAATCCAGACACTGATGGAGATGGGACAAATGACGAATTAGATGACTTCCCGACAGATCCAGATGAATGGCTAGACACTGATCAAGACGGATTGGGTAATAATGCTGATACAGACGATGATAACGATGGTATATCAGATAGCCAAGAAGCAGAGAATGGAACTGATCCTTTGAAATCAGACTCGGACAACGACGGTATAAGCGATGGAGAAGAACAAAACATAGGTACAGACCCTCTCAATGCTGATACTGATGAAGATGGTATTAATGATGGTACAGACTCATTCCCATTTGATCCAAACGAAAGTAGCGATATTGATGAAGATGGAATAGGAGACAATTCCGATTCGGATAATGATAATGATGGGTTAGATGATTTTTATGAAAATAGCCTAGGGACAGATCCACTCAATCCAGATAGTGATGGAGATGGAAGTTCCGATGGAGAGGAAATTGCAAAGGGTACAGACCCTCTTAATCCAGATACCGATGGAGATGGAATTGTCGATGGTCAAGATCAGGCACCCCTGAATCCAAACCAAGAAATTGATACCGATGGAGACGGGATTGCGGACCTCTACGATAGTGATGACGATGGAGACAACCTCTCAGATGTAGAAGAAATAGCACGAGGAACAGACCCGCTCAATCCTGATACAGACGGAGATGGATTAAACGACAAAGAAGAGGAACAACGCAACACCAATCCCCTTTTACCCGATACCGATGGAGATGGAGTAAACGATAAGGACGATGCTTTACCAACCGACCAATTTGAACAGTATGATTCCGATAACGACGGTTTAGGAGACAATATGGACACCGATGACGATAATGATGGTGTAAGTGATTTAGATGAGTTTACCAATGGAACAAATCCACTGGATGATGATTCTGATGATGATGGTTTGAATGATGAGGAAGAAATCAAGCTGGGGACAAACCCAACACTTGCAGACACGGATGGAGATGGATCGACTGACTCAGAAGAAATTGTAATGGGTTCAGATCCATTAAACATGGATACTGATGGTGATGGAACTAAAGATTCTGAGGATGATTTTCCATTAGATCCAAACGAAACAGAAGATGCCGATGGTGACGGTTTAGGAAACAATTTAGATACAGACGATGACAATGATGGGCTCTCAGACAATGAAGAGATAAGCCTAGGGACAGACCCAAAAAATCCAGATACCGATCAAGACGGATCACCCGATGGAGAAGAAATAGAAGTAGGAACCAATCCATTAGATTCTGACTCTGATGATGATGGAATCAATGATGGTAACGACGACTTCCCCTTAGATCAAACCCTTTCCGATGACAACGATAAAGACGGTATCTCGGATGATGTAGATGATGACGATGACAATGATGGTTTAACAGATGCAGACGAGGTATTGTTAGGGTCAAATCCACTTGAAAGTGACTCGGATAACGATGGTTTGTTGGACAATATCGAAAATAATTTGGGTACAAATCCCAACGATACTGATTCTGATAACGACGGTCTTAGCGATTTGGAGGAAACAAACCTTGGAACAGATCCATTGAACAATGACACCGATAACGATGGAGTTTTTGATGGGGTTGAAATTTTGCAGGAAACAAATCCTAATGATTCCGATACCGATGGGGACGGGGTAACAGATGCATTAGATCGTTTCCCATCAGATCCCTCAGAGCAAACCGACTCCGATAATGACTCTATTGGAGATAATCAAGATGTAGATGATGACAATGATGGCCTCACAGATGCAGAAGAACAAATTCTAGGCACAGATCCAAAAGCAATTGATTCTGATCAAGACGGACTAACAGATAGTAAAGAAAAAGAAAAAGGAACGGATCCCCAAATTCCAGATACCGATGGAGACAACGTGCCAGACGGTGAGGATGACTTTCCTTTGGATGAAAATTTAAGTTTTGATAGCGACCAAGACGGACTTGAAGATAGTGTCGATACAGACGATGACAATGATGGAATTACCGATATTGAGGAACAGAATAGTGGAACAGATCCTCTCAATCCAGATACCGATGGTGATGGTCTATCCGATGGAGAGGAACTAAATCTTGGAACAGATCCATTGTTAACAGATACCGATAGCGATGGAACTCCCGATGGCTTTGATCAATTTCCACGGGATGCAGATCGAGCAAATGATAGTGATGGAGATGGGCTTTCAAATGAAGAGGAATTGATTTTTAACACAGATCCTCTTAACCCAGATACTGATGGAGATGGCCTAAACGACAAAGAAGAAAAAGATGCAGGAACAGATCCGTTATCAAGCGATTCTGATGGTGATGGGATAAAAGATGGAGATGATGCATTCCCATTAGACCCTATTGAAAATAATGACAGTGACAACGATGGACTGGGGGATCGAATTGACACTGATGATGATAACGATGGTTTGTCAGATGAAGAAGAAGTGACTCAAGGAACAAATCCAAACAACCCCGACTCTGATGGGGATGGTATGGGAGATCAAGAAGAGGTCAATAATGGGACAGACCCCCAAAATCCGGACTCAGATAATGATGGTCTAAACGATGGTGAGGAAAACGTTCTTGGAACGGATCCTTTAAATTCAGACACAGATGGCGATGGAGTACCAGACGGACAAGATAACCTTCCCTTAGACTCAATTGGAAGCCTTGACACAGACCGCGACGGAATACCCGATGATGTTGAAACCGATGATGACAATGATGGGGTTTTAGACACTGAAGAAGAGAGAATAGGAACAGATCCCAAAAACATTGACACGGATAATGATGGTAGCTCAGATTCAGAAGAACTATTCAATAATACCAATCCACTCAATCCAGATACCGATGGGGATGGCTTGAACGATCATGAGGAAAATGAAGTTGGAACAAATCCATTGCTAAAAGATTCTGATGGAGATGGAGTACAAGACAATACTGATGTTTTTCCTTTAGATTTCGAAGAGCAAGCAGATACAGATGGCGATGGAATAGGAGACAACAAAGACAATGACGACGATAACGATGGTTTGTCAGACGGACAAGAGGCCATCTACCAATGTGATCCATCAAATTCAGACTCCGATGGAGATGGATTGAGCGATGGAGAAGAAATAGTAAAAGGTTATGATCCAAACAATGCAGACACAGATGGTGATGGAGTGGTAGACGGTTCTGATGCATTTCCTAACGATCCTCAAGAAATTAAGGATACTGATTTTGATGGAATAGGAAATAATATCGATCCTGATGATGATAATGATGGTGTTTTAGATCTATTCGATATTTTTTCTGAAAATGCAGCAGAGAGTAGAGATATCGATAACGACGGAATAGGAAACAATGAAGATATAGATGATGACAATGATGGAGTTATTGATTGGAGAGAACACCAATTCATTACCATATACAATCACTACACAATCAGCATAAATAACCCTCAATCCAAAATAATGACACCAATAGCCCCAGCAAGCAATAAAGGGGTTGGGAAATGGAAAATTCGTAAAAAAGTATCTGGAGGTGCCGATAGCGACAAATTTACTATCCGTTCGGGAGAGCCAACCGGTCAAGTTCGAAAAGGAATGCGAAAAGCAAGCCTTGGTGAAGGATATCTATCCTTTATAGTTCCACCAAAACCTGGGGTAATTGATGATGCAAATCGCGATGGTATTTACGAAGTTTTGGTAGGGTATGTTAATACAACCTATGGAGATAAGCGAGTACCTGTTCCAACTCAAGTCAGTAAACTAAACATTTCTCCAGAGCAATCTGATGTAATTGAATTATTAACCGATAAAGTGCCCTTAGAAGAAGTAGATAGTCGACTCATAACTTCCGATACCGATGCTGATGGATTAATTAATTCAATTGATCCCGATGATGATGGAGATCATATTTACAGTCGTTATGAAACTCAAGGAGAAAATAAGTCTTGGCAATCATCCGATGATTTCGATGGAGATTTAATAAGTAATTATCTGGACCCAGACGACGAGAACGATGGAATATTTACTGAATTTGAAAACCCTGATCCTAATCAAGATTTTAATCCAAACGATGCTCAAGACACAGATAACGATGGAATTCCAGATTACTTTGATAGTGATGATGACGGAGATGGTATTCTCACTTCGAACGAACAATCTGACCCAAATTTTGATGGTAATCCTACAGATGCTCTTGATAGCGATCAAGACGGAATCCCAGATTACATAGATGCAGATGATGATAACGATGGAGTTCCAACTATTGATGAACTTCCTCAAGGAATAAACACGGATTCAGATAGTGATGGAATCCCAGATTATTTAGACACTGACGACGATAATGATGGTTTACTGACTCAAGATGAAATAATTCAGGGAGCATCAGAATATCTTGATTCTGATGAGGATGGTATCCCAAATTACTTAGATAGAGATGACGATAACGATGGAATAGATACAGTTGATGAAGATGCAAACATTAATGGTTCTCCTGCAGACGATGACATCGATCAAGATGGTGTAATTGATGCTTTTGAGTCTTTCTTAACAGATTGTGATAATGATGGTGTGAATGACCAATATGATGCACAAAATTGTAATCCAAACAATGATAGTGATGGCGATGGATTTTCTAATATTGATGAGGTTGATGTGGGGACTGATCCAAATGATTACGATGATAAACCTTCAAATTTCAGCGAACTGAATTTTGATATTGCTAATTTCTTATCTCCTAACGGTGATGGAATTAATGATACTTGGTACGAACCATCAATCGAACGTTATCCCTACAATAAGGTGATGATTTATACCCGATCCGGAAAATTAATTTATGAACGAAACAACTATCTAAACGATTGGAATGGAACTTCAAATGGAAAGGAATTACCCGAGGGAGCTTATTATTACCTCATTGATTTTGAGCAAAATGGGACAATAGACTATGAAGGCTGGCTGTATTTAACACGTTAAACGCATGAAAAAATATTTAATATACATACTGCTTATTTCTTCTTGGGTTTCGGCTCAGCAAGATGTTTATTTCTCTCTAATGGAATACCAGATGACGTTAGTCAATCCAGCTTATGCAGCTGCAGAAGCAAATCAGATTTTATCGATTCATTCCAGGAATCAATGGTCCAATGCAGAGGATAACTCCAAGACCCTTTCAATGGCTTATTCTGTTGCAAGAAAAAAGAACATCGGCTTAGGAATATCTGTAATATCCGATCAGGTTTTTGTGGAAAAGCAAACATTTGTTGCAGTAGACTTTTCATATAAATTAAAATTAAATGAAGATGCCTCTATGTATTTAGGTCTAAAAGGCGGGCTGAATTCCTTTCGATTAGATACCTCTAAATTGATTTCATATTCTCCACAAACAGATCCTGCAAAAAAAATGATGAGTCGCTTGCTTCCTAACCTAGGAGTTGGTTTTTTATATAAACACAAGACACATTGGATTTCAGCAGCTATTCCTAGATTATTTAATTCTAAAGAGGATGATGAGGTAGTCCTAAACCCAAGAGAAAAAATACATTTTTATTTTGGAGCTGGGGCAAAACTTTCAATAACTTCTGATGTAGCAATTGAACCAACAATAAGCATGAGAAGCACAGAAGGTGTTGGGGCAATTACTGAAGGAGTTTTATGGGGTAATTATCAAAATAAATTTCGATTTGGAATTGGTTTAAGAACAGCATCGGTTTTGTCTTTAAAAGCAAATCTCTTATTGAATGACATCTTCTCTATTAGCTATGCTTATGATTCTTATAGAGAGAGTAATTTATCAGCGATTCAACTAAATACCCACGAAATTGGACTTCAAATACGGTTCTCTTCAAAAAATTCAACTCCCGATTCAGCAATGGAAGAAACAGTCAAAGGAGAGTAAGTTTCTTAATCCCTAATACTTTTTCAACCCCGATTTTTAAATGACCCAAAACATGGTTGCAGAAATTCAATTCCATTAATGTTTAATTTCTAAACACTTTACTAACTGTTTTCATGAAAAAGATGCGCAGCTATCTTCCTTTTATTCTCATCATCTTTGCCTTTTGGCAAAGTAATGCACAAGAACAACAAAATAATGCATGGAAGGCTTTGTTTACAGACTTCAGCCTTACTAACAGCAAGACCTTACGCCTAGAAACCCATTTACGTACACGTCAGTTTTTTGGAGAAAACGATCAGTATTTATTTCGCCCTTCAATACGTTTTGAATTGGGAAATAACACCACCTTTACTACTGGTTATACTTTGATATCCAGTAACACCCCAAAATATCGCACAACAGAAAATAACCTTTGGCAACAGTTTAGTTTTTCGCTACCGATTAATCGAACTAATTATTTTGGATGGATCCGTTTAGAACAACGTTGGCAATCAAAAAATAAGGAAAGTAGTTATGGTACAAGAATCCGTTTTCGTGCCGGATTTCAATTCCCTTTAGGTAAAAATAAAAAAGCTTTTTCGCCCAAATTGGTGGTCTTTAACGAAGTCTTTCTGTTGATTAAAGACAATTTTCCTTATGAGTTCAATCAAAATTGGACCTTCATTGGATTTCAACAAAAAATATCAAAAAAAACACGTCTTTTAACGGGTTTTCAACGCAATACTATTGCTAAAGGAGAGTCTTTTTTACAGAAAAATATTTGGTCTACCCTTTTGTTTTACAAACTCTAATTAAACCCAATTTCATAAAAATTTTATTGCGACACCTATGATTTTGGTTACTTTCATCTTCGAGCTTACTGTAAGCTTTTTACGGTTGGGTAATTGGATGGGCTGTGTGTACAATCATAGAGGAACAAATACAGAAAATACTTTTACAAAATGTATTCATCCTATTTAGAACCGTCAAATAATCGTTACTTACCGAGAGTTTACCACATAAAAAAGCCTGCATATACAGCAGGCCTTTTAAAATTACAAGAATAGTGTTTTCTATTGCATGCTTAGACTAACTCTACGGTTGTTCGCACGACCAGCAGCGGTTGCATTGCTGTCTTTGGGATTGTCTTCACCAAATCCAACATCACTTAACCTAGATGCTTCGATTCCCATTTGAACCAACGCTTTTTTAACATTAGCGGCTCTTCTATTGGAAAGTTTTTGATTGTAAGCCTTACTGCCATCACTAGAAGCATGACCTTCAATCTGAAGCTTTACGTTTGGATATTTTTTTAGTAAATCTGAGATACCGCTGATTACAGCGTCGTAACTGCTTTTTTGCACATCATTATCTGCAGTAAATAGAATGGTTCCTTCTGCGCTTTGAAGAAAATCAACGATAGCTTTAGGACTTGCAGGGCAACCTTGTGATGCTGCAGTTCCTGCTTCATTTGGACAAGCATCGTCTTTATCGGCAACACCATCTCCATCGGCATCTACACTTGGACAACCTTTGTCAGCATCAGTTCCCGCTTCATCTGGACAGGCATCATCTTTGTTTGCAACACCGTCATTATCATCATCTGGCCAAGGACAACCTTCGTTTTCTTTATCTCCGGCAACCTCTTTACAGTTGTCGTTTACATCGAGTACCCCA
>Ga0209533_1001742_pt1 | contig 20276 bp, 15 predicted proteins | sample COG_04_FD_184748 | JGI IMG/M metagenome (GOLD analysis project Ga0209533, IMG submission 184748) | Pelagic Microbial community sample from North Sea - COGITO 998_met_04 (SPAdes) (version 2) | ecosystem: Environmental > Aquatic > Marine > Neritic zone/Coastal water | place: Helgoland, sampling...
CTGAGTGTTTTGTGTTTAAAGTTATTGACATTCACTTCTTCATATCTATTTACGACCTACTGTTTTTATATAGTATGTATTGACTAATATTGCAAGGTTAGTTTATAATACTCATATGGGGATAAGAGTATTAAGTAAACCATTCTTAGGTTTGGTTATTTATGCGTGTAGTTATCTATTTTGGCGATTAACTAAAATTTATACGTACTTATATACTAATTTTTAATAATCCCGGGGGGATTAAATAAGTAGCCACATTTTATGTGGCTTCTTTGTTTTTGAGCCATTCACCAAGTTTTTATGGCATGCCCTCCAGTTTGTAAAAGGAAAACGATTACTAAAGCACAATTTTAAAAATGAGTCACTTATGGAAAAAACAGTTTCAGAAGCAATAAGTTACAGGCGATCGGTTCGTTTGTATAAAGATCAAAAAATTGACGACAACAAGGTACGCGAATGTATAAAGAACGCCTCTATAGCGCCAAACAGTAGTAACCTACAGTTATGGGAGTTTTATCAGGTTACAGCGCAGCATAAATTAACAGCTCTTTCTGCTGCTTGCTTTAACCAATCTGCAGCAAAATCTGCTCAACAAATGGTCGTGTTTGTTTCAAGAAAAGATTTGTGGAAAAAGCGTGCACATGCAAATATGACCCATTTAAACAAGGGCTTTGAAGGCATCGATTTAGATGAGCGTCTTTTAAACAGAAAAAAACAGGTAAATGCATACTATTCCAAAATTATTCCGGGAATATATACGGAGTTTTTCGGACTGTTTGGCCTCATTAAATACATAGTTTGCAATGCCATTGGTTTGTTCAAACCAATGTACCGTCAAACCCGATTAAGTGATATGCGTATTGTGGCTCATAAAAGTACTGCTTTAGCTGCTCAAAATTTCATGATAAGTATGGCTGCTGTTGGGTACGATACTTGTCCGATGGAAGGTTTTGACTCCAAAAAAGTAAAGCGTATTTTAGGGCTACCGAGTTCAGCAGAAATTACCATGGTTGTTAGTTGTGGGCTTCGAGAGGAATCTGGGGTTTACGGTAGCCAGTTTAGAGTCCCTTTCGAGGAGGTTTATTTTAAAATGTAAGCTCAATATTAGCCTGTAAAAAGTAAAACGGTGTACTTAAAATGATCTCAAGTGCACCGTTGCTTTTTTAGTTAGAATTTAGCTAATAAAATAGCTGGTTGTTTTTAATAAAAATAGTTTTACGTAATTTGTACGGTAAACCATATTTAGGGTAATGTATGTTAAATGCCTACTATTAATTTAGCCCTCCATTGGAACCTCCATCAATAAAATTTTGGCTCCTTTTTTTACATTAATATCCAATTCATCTAGATTCCACAATCCAAATCCATCTCTTTTCTCCAACTTTTGTCCTTGTATTTCGGCATTTCCCTCTATAACAAATGCATACACACCGTTGTCTTTCGATTTTGTTTTGTAAGTGAGGTTTTTAGCACTTTCAAACTCTCCTAAGTGGAACCATGCATTTTGATGTATCCAAACACCCTGATCGTTTTTGTTTGGAGATAAAACTTGGTAGAACTCATCTTTTTGCGCCAACGTTCTTATGGGGATTTGTTGGTAACGAGGTGTGGCTTCTCTTTTGTTGGTAAAGAGCCAAATTTGCATCAGTTTTAAGTCTTCTATATCTTGCGCATTGTATTCGCTGTGCTGTACACCTGTTCCGGCACTCATTACTTGAATGTCTCCCGTAGTAATAACACTTTCGTTACCCATACTATCTTTGTGCTTTATGCTTCCCTGCAAGGGTATGGTAATAATTTCCATATTGTCGTGTGGATGCGTAGGAAAACCTTTGCCACCTGCAATGGTATCGTCGTTAAGTACGCGGAGCGCACCAAAGTTCATACGCTCTGGATTTCGGTAATTGGCAAAACTAAAGGTATGATTTACCTTTAACCAACCATGATCGGCACTACCTCTGGTGTTTGCTTTGTGCAATACAGAGTTAAAAGTTTTGGTTTCTTTATTTGGCATATGATTGTACCCTAAATTAGTCTTTGTTGCCTTTTTTTTTGAGGTTTCTTCAACTGCTTGCGTTCTCGCTTTTACCGTATTTGGAAGAAGGGTTGCCGCCAAACTCGTAACCAAACCTTTTAGTATAAAATCTTTTCTTTTCATCTTTTAAATAGGACGCTTTACAGTTAATACCAATTTGTAAATCGAAAAAATAATACGTAAAACTCAACACAACATTGACGTAATTTGTCAGTTTTGTGTTGAGTTTGTAACGTTTTTAAAACAAGTTTACGCGTTGTTTTTTGCAGTTTTTCCAGCGTGAGATCCGTCACAGTTTCCATTTGCATCTTTGGTTTTTCCACAACCACACTTGTTTGCTTTTCTATGTTCGTTCATGTTTACTTTCTTTAGGTTAAACAATTGTATTAATTCCAAATTTAAAAAATCCTTTTCTAAGATACATTAATCTAGATTAAGATGTTGCTTACCTATGTTTAGCGAAAAAATATGAGTAACATTGCCTATTGTTTTATGTGTCTTAATTATGTAGTTTTGTCCATACTTTAATCACCCTTATTTGCAATACATAATTTAAGGGCTTGCTGTGTATACTAATTTAGCTCAAATTTTACAATTACGAACACCCAATAAACCAGATAGTACCGATAATCGTTAACCTTAAATAATTATTTTAAATAATAGTACCACTTAAATAATATAGTTCAATTTAATAAATATGAATAAAAAAATAAAGGCATTTACACTTGCCGAATTAATGATTGTATTGGTCATTATAGGAATACTAGTATTGTTAGCCTTGCCAAATTTAATGCCTCTAATTTCTAAAGCTAAGAGTACCGAAGCCAAAATACATTTAGAGCATATTTTTAATCTAGAGAAGAGCTATTTTTATTTGTATTCTTCTTATTCCGAGGATCTTGAGGCGATTGGCTACCAGAGCGAAGTTTCTGTTTTGGAGGGTGGTAATGCCAACTATTCTCTAGAAATTTTAGAAGCTACAGCCAATGCATTTACCGCACAGGCTGTGTCTTTGGTTGATTTTGATAAAGATGGAAAATTTAATACCTGGTCTATTAATCAAGACAATCAGTTGGTAGAATTAATTCCTGATTGATGTTGCTTATTTCTCATATCTTTTTTTTTAGCTCGTTGGTTATTTTAATGCGAGAAGATTACCTAAGTCGAATGGTTTCTGTAAAGTACATTATTGCATTTATGGCAGCAGCAATTTTTATTGGTCTCAGTAGTTCCGTATTTTCAATATGGATCTACAATACTGTTGTAAATCTAAGTGTGTTGTTTTTTTTGCTTCTTACTATTCAGGTTTACTATCGTTTGAGATACAAACAAAACAACTTGTTTATTGATCGTTTACTAGGCAAGGCCGATGTGTTGTTTTTTATGGCACTCGGTTTTATTTTTAGTCCAGTAAATTATTTGGTAACCCTCAGTTTTTTATCACTTTTCAGCATTTTAGTTGCACTGCCTGTACTTTTTAAAAAGGGTTTGAAACATATGCTGCCCCTTATATCCTATATGGGTTTTGCTTTACTCATAGAGTTTGCCCTTTTGCATACATATGAGCTCGATTACGGCCATGACACTCAATTGATATCTTTTTGGTTAAATGGATGAACTGAAAAATAACATACCCATAGAAGTAATACAGCTAATTCAGGTAGATTGGGCAGAACATTACCGTATCGTTCCCTTTGAACTTACGCAAAGCGCTTTGTTATGTTATTCGGATAAATTGCGATTGGCATCGAGTTCAGAACTTTCCATTGTACTTGGCAAAACGGTTCAAATGGTGCCGGTAGCTTCTGAAGCAATTGATTACCTCCTGTCTAAACATTACAGAAGAGTTAATACCTCAAGTACTGGTGAAGTTTTTAAGGCCAATGCTGAGGGTGAATTTTTAGAGGGTTTAATTAACGAAGCCATTCAAATTGGTTCTAGTGATATTCATGTTGAAAAATATGAGCAGCGTGCAAGAGTGCGTATGCGTGTTGATGGAAGCCTTATTGAACGCTTTGTTATTGAGCCAGACAAATATCCAGAGTTGTTGAATAAGATAAAAATTAAAGCCAAACTTGACATCGCTGAAAAACGACTGCCACAAGACGGACGAATTACTTTTAAAGACATGGATTTGAGGGTTTCAATCATCCCTTCTCAATATGGAGAAAAAGCGGTACTTAGACTCTTAAATAAGCAATCGGGTAATAAATCTCTAACAGAATTAGGTTTAAGTAAAAGCCAGAAAAAAGAGTTTTTAAAAGCCATTTCAAAAAGTCAAGGATTGGTGTTAATAAGTGGTCCTACGGGATCGGGAAAAACCACCACCTTGTATGCTTCCTTAAAGCAGCTTAACAAGCCTAAAGTTAATATTGTAACCATAGAAGATCCTGTTGAATATACCCTCGAAGGAATCAATCAGGTTCCCTTAAGAGAAGCTATTGGTTTGGACTTTAGCTCGGCTTTAAGGGCTTTCTTAAGGCAAGATCCAGATATTATTATGGTGGGTGAAATTAGAGACAAAGGGACTGCTCAAATGGCGATTAGAGCATCTCTTACCGGTCATTTGGTTTTTTCTACCATTCATACCAATTCTGCATGGGGTATCGTTTCTAGACTTTTAGATATGGGTATTCCTCAGTTTCTAATAGCCAGCACTCTAAATTTAGTAGTAGCTCAGCGTCTGGTTCGGCTGCTCTGTAACCATTGTAAGCAAGCCACGCGTATAACCAACGAGCAAAGTAAAGTTCTTGGGAGCAGGTTAAAAACAGCTCTCATCCAAAAGTCGGTGGGTTGCTCTGTTTGTTTTTACTCTGGTTTTAATGGGCGGAAAGCCATCTACGAAGTCATTACAATTGCAAACGACTTAAGAGACAAACTAATGCTTAGTGAAACTCAAATAAAAGAAGATTTAATAAAACATAATGTTCAGTTCCTTTCGGAGGCTGCACTAGAACTCCTAGAAAGTGGCCAAACTTGTTTTACTGAAGTGTATCAATTGATCGTGGAATAATATGAGAATGAAGATGTTTGCAAAATTAATAGTATGTAGTACCCTACTTCTTTTTACCCAGTCTATAGCGCAAACAAATACCGATAGGTTTGTTGTAATTGAAGCTACTTTAGATTCGCTTTCTAGCCATATGAAAGGTTTAAATGGGGAGGTGGAATTGTCGGTTAGTGAAATTCGTTTGGATGAGTTTTTAAGAGCCTTAGCGATGAGTCACAACGTAAATATTAGTGTTGGGGAGGATTTAGGCCTAAAAGTAGTGAGTAATTTTTCTAAAGTAAGCGTTAAAGAAGTACTGTTGTTTTTAGTAAAAAAATACAATTTACACATCGATTTTTCCGGCTCCATACTCTACATCACAAAGCATCAAGCTATTCCTGTTGTAAGGCCAGCCAAAATACCAAACATAAGTTTCGATACACAAGCCAAGTTGCTCAGTTTTGATTTAAGTACAGACAGTCTTTTAAGTGTAGCTCGAATGATTACGAAGCTTACATCCGTTAATTTAATCGTTCCAAAATCTTTGAAAAATGAACTCGTAAGTGGTTACATCAAAGCGCTTACTTTAACTCAGGCAATCCATCAGTTAGGTTTAATTAACGAATTAGTTGTGAGAGAAAGTTCAGCTGGAATTTATGTATTTGAAAAACCAGTAAATGCAAACCAATCCAATCGAAGTAACAATCGCTTAAATACATCCAATTACAAGGGTGCTGGAAGTTTACAGCTAAGAATAGACAGTCTGTCGAGTATTACATTACAAGCAGAAAATGCAAATTTAAAAGCTGTTTTAGACAAGGTTTTTAAGACATTAGAGCTCAATTATATAACTTTTGGCCCCATAGAGGCCACTGTTTCTGCCAACCTCTCCAAGGTTCATCTCGACACACTTTTAAACACACTTTTAAATGCTACAAAGTATACGTATGCAAAAAAAAATGGCGCTTATTTTGTTGGAGAAAGGATAGGCGAAGGTCTTCGAGACATTCAGCTTGTAGACATTGAACATCGTTCCTGTGTAGAATTGTCTCAGCTCATTCCAACAGCGCTCCAAAAAGATGTTTTTATCAAAGAACTTCCCGAGTTAAATGCTCTGGTATTGGAAGGCTCTAAGGTAGCTGTAGAGCAGTTAATTTACTTTATCCGTCAGATAGATAAGTCTGTTCCTGTGGTTATGATAGAGGTTCTTATTGTAGACTATATAAAATCTAGAGGGCTAGATGTTGGAATCGATATGGGCCTTGCCGAAGATGTGATTGAGTCGAGTGGTGAGTTGTTTCCGAGCTTAAATACTGTAAAAGGCGCAGCTTCTTTAAATCAACTCATCGATGCCTTTGATGGTTTTGGGGCCTTAAATATCGGTTCTGTCGTTCCAAATTTCTATGTAAATATTAAGGCCATGGAAAGTAATGGTGTTTTAGACATAAGATCTACGCCCATTTTAACAACTCTTAACGGGCAAGAGGCTTCGCTTTCAATTGGAAATACGGAATACTATGTGGTCGAAACAAATAATTTAATAGGAACTCAGAATCCTCAAAGTCAGAATACTCGAAATTGGAAAAGCGTAAAAGCAGAACTGAGTGTAAAAATAACACCAAATATTTCTGCCGACAGCAATGTAACTCTAGCTATAGAAGTAAATCAGTCAAATTTCACCAATCGTATCGAACCTGATGCGCCTCCTGGTCAAGTTTCCAGAACCTTTAATTCTCTTATTCGTGTTAAAGACGGGGATATGATTCTGTTGGGAGGCTTGGAGGAACTTAAAAAAGAAGACACAAACAAAGGGGTGCCATTGTTGTCTCGAATCCCTATTCTCAAATGGTTTTTTTCGTCAAAAGTAAAAGCAAATTCAGATAAAAAACTCAACATATTCATAAAACCAACCATTATTGGCTAATGAAATTAGATGACCTACATAAGCTATTCAGTAAAACGTATTTTATTGGAATTGACATTGAATACGGTACTTCGGGCACGTTTAGGGCAACCTTATGCTTGTTAAAAAAACACAAAACGGACCTAGAGCAAATAGCTAATCCATTTTTTGACTCCTTTTCGGATTTATTGGGTTACTTAAACCAATACAAAGATTGCCCTGTTTATATAAACCTTAGAGGCTCAGGTGTTTTTGAGGACTTATACACAACAGAAAAGCCACCTAGCCCATCCAAAGAGCTGCTTTTTTATGAATACGTTGTTGCAGGCACAACCCTAAGGGCAATGGCAAGGATTGCACATGTGGCCTCTATAATTGCCAAGTTTACGCAGCATGAAATATATGTTTTAGGCGTTCATTTGGGGCCAAATTTAAGTCCAATCCATTCTGTAATAAGTAATGCAAATCTAATTTTAGGTAGTCGTGTAGCCTTGTGTGTAAAAGATTATATATATGATTTACAAGAAGCTAAAGGTGAAGTAGCTGCAGGTAACAAAGCATTTATAGAAATCAAAGACCAGAAGTTTTCACCTTCTTCAGCTTTTGCTTTTGCCAGTGCCTTAAGTTTGGTTCATGCGAACCAATCTGATGCCAAGGAACTTAAAATAATTACGGACAATAAATTACAGCACCGCTTCAAAAACAAGTATAAAAATTCTCTAAAGATTTTAGTAGCAGTAAGTTTTTCGGTTTTGCTAGTCAATTATATTCTTTTTTCTAAATACCATAATGCCAACAAACAGCTAAATGGCAAAATTGCCATTTCTAAAAACGAACTCATTCAAGTTGCGAAAAATAAAGCGGAATTAAAGAGTCAAAAACAGTTTGCAAAACGAAACGCTCTTGCTCAACCTTCTTTAATGGCCTACCGGGCAGATCAGTTGGCTTTGCTATTGCCTATAAATACGTATTTGATTGCGTTGGAATATGCCCCCAAAATGAAAGCTAAAAAAAGTAAGGAAACTATTTTTAAATCAAATACCATACAACTAACCGGTAAAACAAATAAGTCCATACATATTGAGAGCTATATCAAACAAATAGAAAAATTAGAATGGTTAGAGCGTGTCGCTCTTGAATCTGTGGTTCCTATAGAGAAGACTGCTCAACTCCAATTTTCGTTAAACATTCGTATTGCAGCGCTATGAATTATGTTTTAAAATACCGTTTAGTACTGGCCTTTAGCTTCCTGCTTGTTGTAAGCGCTTACCTGCTGGCTTTAAAAAAAACGGCCCAAGAAATACGCATGTATAAAAATGCGAAACTAAGTATACAAGCTATAGAACAAGCTCCAGCGCTGTTAAAAGAACACCAAATAGAGTTAACCCAATTAAAAGCTCTCATTGGAGAACATTCGGGTGATTATAAAAAAGTTGACGGTGTTTTTTTTGGTCTTTTATCACAGTTGGCCGAAAAATACAAAGTGCAAATAGCAAGCATCGAAAAGCCTATTGAAGCAAATTACGAGCATTATAAAATAAAAACCTATCCTGTAACACTACAGGGAGAATTTGTTCAGGTACTCGCTATGGTAGAGGAGTTAGAAAGTGACAGTCGTTTGGGTAAACTTGTTTCATTGGGTTTTAGCGTTAAAAAAAGTAAGAATAGTAAAAAAGTACTGATCAGTACATTGTATTATAAGATAGTAAGTAGCGATGAAAAATAAAACAATTAAAACAATTCGTTTAGCACTGATTTTGTTAGCTGTATACGGCTGCGAAGATCTCTTTGTAGAAGACATTACCCAAGAAAATATACAGTTGTTAGCTCCTGCAGATTCTTTACGAACAGCCCAGTTTACTCACAATTTTTGGTGGACAGCACTAGAGGGTGCTTCCCAGTACAAGCTAGAAGTTGTATTGGGTACTTTTGAGTTCTCCGAACGTTTGGTACTAGACTCAACCCTGAGTCTTAATTCTTTTGAATACAGCCTTTTGCCCGGAAATTACCAATGGAGAGTACAAGGAGTGAATTCCAATTACAACTCCTCCTTCAGCACGTTTAACTTATTTATCGATACCAGCATTGTTTTAACCAATAGTACCGTGGTTTTAACTCAACCAGAAGAGAACTTTGTAAGTTCTCAATTGACCAGCGCATTTTCTTGGGAACCTCTTTCCAATGCACACCATTATTTGTGGGAGCTAAGAGAAGCCTCAGGAAATTTAATTTACAAACTGGAGGATTTAACAATGCCCTCAGTATATTATAATTTTAGTGAAGACGGACACTACAACTGGCAGGTAAAAGCGTTTAACAATACGTCAAATACGTTCACTTCCTTTTCTTCGAGATCCTTGTTTATCGATTCTACTCCACCCGAATCGGTGGTCTTGTTACATCCAATAGATACGGCTCAATTAACCGGAGATTCCGTGGTGTTTCAATGGATTTCGGAGCAATACCAAGAGGGAGCAACCGCGAGTACAGATTATTTATACATTGCTGCAGATAGCATTTTTAGTCATCCGCCCATTAGCCTAGCTCAGGGAATAGAAACTTATACACAAACTTTAAATACTGGAACCTACTATTGGAAAGTACAGTGTATGGATGCCGCAGGAAATAGTAGTCCAGAAAATCAAATCCATCAATTCTATTTAGACAGTGAATAAGCGATTCTCCAAAAAATCTATGTACCTATTGCTGCCCATTTTTATGCTTGTATGGGGTTTGATTGCTTTTAGGGTTTTGAAACTAACCAAGACTTCAGAAGCATTTAAAGTACAAGCTGTTGAGGCTAAAGAACTGAGTATTCCGACAAAATTAAAACGTAAAAAATTAAGTTTGGATTATACAGATCCTTTTGGTTTGGGAACTAAAAAACCCAATCCATTGGCTAATAAAGTTAACTCTCCTGTTCGGAAGCGGCTTGTTAAATGGCCAGAGTTAAAATTTATAGGTCAGCTAAAACCCAAGGGTTCAAAAAAACAAATCACCATTATTTCCATTGATCAGCAGCAACATTTTTTTAGCCTAAACCAACAAATAGCTAACATAAAACTAAAAAAAATTTGGAAAGATTCGGTAAAACTAAGTTACCAAGACAGCTTGATAAAAGTAATTTACAAATAAGATGCTAAAGGCTGGAGCATTTATATACGCCCTATTTGTCATGTTTATTGTAAGCATGCTTACGCTCTTGTTCTTAACGCTAACGCGCTTGTATTCAAACGAAATTTCCGGCATGCAAATGCAAGAACGTTTGGATGAGAATGCCCTGTCTGGTATCCAGTACGCATTGGGCACAGCTTCTGGAGTTTGGCAAGATGCGCAGCAACTCGATCTGTTTGGTCTTGGTAAAGACCTCGTCCACATTCAAAAGAAAAAATGGGGATTTATGGATGTAGTTACTGCAAAGGCAAGCCATAAAAATAGGTTCAGTATACGTTCGGCTTTGGTGGGATACCAAGTACCCGATTCGCTTAAAATAAGTTTGTATTTGGCCAACAACCAAGCTGCCTTGCATTTAAGTGGTGAAACTCGTATAATTGGAAATGCATATTTGCCCCAATCGGGGGTTAAGAGAGCTTACATAGCCGGAACCAGTTATTTTGGAGACCGTCTTATTTATGGAGAACAATTTTTAAGCGAAAAGCAACTGCCCATTTTTTTCGATACTTTGGGCTTGTCTTTGCTCGCTAACTCAGCTTTAAAACAGTTTGATTTGCCTAAGCGCCACCATCAGACTTTTTTGGATTCTACGCTGCTTATTTCAGCTGAAAATGTTGTACACCTAAAAGACCTTTCACTAAAAGGAAACATCGTAATTCAATCAGATACACTTGTAGAGATCTACCCGAGTGCACTACTTGAAGATGTGATTGTGATGGCACCTATAATTAAAGTAAGAACAGGAAGTCGGTTTTCGGCTCAACTCCTGGCAAAAGACAGCCTTATTGTGGAAGAGAATTGTTTTTTAGAGTACCCGTCTCTTCTTGTTGTAAATACCTTACATGATGGCTTTGTACAAATCGGTTCCAAAGCCACTATTTATGGCGATGTTTGGTTTAAGAGTACCAAACCACCAGGCAATTTAAAGCGCTCTGTTTTGATAGAAAAGGACGCTGAAGTAGTCGGTAGACTTCTAGTAGATAAAGGAAATTTACAATTAAATGGAAGTGTAAAGGGAGTGGTATACACCACAGGTTTTATTTTAAAACATCCGGTGGGTACCTATAAAAATCATTTGTTGGATGCTCGCATAGATCGATCAAGTCTTTGGTCTGATTATTTGTTTGTAGCCAAAGTAGTAGAACACGACAAACCCAACATCTTAAAATGGCTGCACTAGAGCGTTTACATAAAGCAAAGCTTCGGGGCTTTTCATTGGTCGAGAATTTAATCGCAATTGTACTTGTTTTACTCGTATTTATAGCCGCCTCTACTGCCTTTGTTACTTTTTCTCTTGTGCCCAAATACTCTAAAGAGTTTAGAGCACAAACCCTAATTGAACTCGATTACAACAGTTTAAAAATAAACCAAGCCCAAGCATACACCTATGTAAAACAAACGGAAGGTTTTGAGCTTTCACGAAAAATAGAGCTCGCCCACCCTTCGCTTTTAAAAGTGAACTACAGACTTACACAACAAGACCAACTTGTGTTAGAAAAGAACTATTACTTGTTAAAAAAATGAAAAAGACGCAAACCTACAATGCTTTTACCTTGGTTGAAATATTAGTTGCCCTAGTAATTGGAAGTATTGCTATAGGTTTTGCGTACAGTACTTTTTATATGGTAAACCAGCAATTTACACAGCAAAAAAAGACGCATGAAAAACTAAGCAATATGTACCGTTTAAAATCCCTATTGAGTCTAGACAGCCAAAAGGCGCATAAAGTGGCGCTAGGTCCGCAGCAACTTTTGTTGCAACAAGCCGATCGTATTGTGGTGTATGAGGTACACAAATCCTTGGGCGCTCTTGTACGAATAACAGCAGACCAAATTGATACTTTTTTGGTAGCGCCATCTGGTTTTGAAACCTTAGAAATGGAAGATCCTTTTGAGGGTTTTTCTAACCTTATCTACCTAAAATTTGGTTCCAGTACTATTCCTTTACTAGTTAAACAAGAGCAAACGGCTGTAAAAAAAATACGTGCACGGTATGAAAATTAAGCTAACAGAATTAAAAACTGGGGAAAAGCCAAAAAAAACATCAAGTCTTAAAGACGTATTAAGCAAAGACATTGTGTTGTTTTCCAACTCAAAATTTTCGGCCAAATTTTTTCAGAAGTTTTACGACAGCCTACTGGGCTTGTTACTTGCAGGGTTAGATATTATTACAGCTTTAAATATTATTGAAAATCAACACAAAACCAAACCGGCGGCTACCTTATACTCACTAAAAACTCAGGTGGCAAAAGGAGCCTTTCTGTCTCAAGCCCTAAAGGAGTGTAAAGAATTTTATACCTACGATGCTTACCTTATAGCAATTGGTGAAAAAACAGGCAGACTGCATGAAATTTTAAAAGAACTCGAAGCGTATTACGCCACTAAAGTAAAACTCAAAAGAATGTTGGTTAGTGCGCTTTCTTACCCCATGCTGGTTATTGCTCTTTCCATAGGTGTGCTCTATTTTATGCTGGGTTTTTTAATACCTACATTTAAAGATATTTACCTTAGGATGAATATAGAGTTGCCAGTTATAACTCAATTGATGCTCGATGTTTCCGATGCCTTTTCCAATTACGCCTTTTTATTACCCTTGGGTTTACTCTTGTTGTTGGCTTTCAACTTTTATGCAAAATCCAATGTAAAAGTTCAAGAGAAAACGCAAGCTATTTTATTAAAAATACCCCTTTTGGGAGCTTTACTTCTAGAAACACAATTGATGCGTTTTTCTCATTCGATGTATTTGCTCCTCAGTGCTAAAGTACCCATTACAGAGGCCTTAGATTTAAGCGCTAAACTCCTTTCTTTTATTCCCTTTAAAAAAGAGATTCACTATTTTAATCAAGAAATTAAGAAAGGGATTGCCTTTAGCGATTTAACACAACGCTCCACTTTTTTTGATGCCCAATACGAGGCAATGATTCAGGTAGGTGAACAAACCGGAAGACTATCGGAGGTGTTTGAAAAACTTTTTGAGCAAAAAATGACCCAGCTAAATTACCAAACCAAAATACTTGGCGATGTTATAGAGCCCATTTTAATTATTGTAATTGGCGGAATGGTGGCTTTGGTTTTAATTGCCATGTACTTGCCCATGTTTGGTCTTTCGGGTGGGATTTAAAGAAAAATCGCCTCAAATATGAGTAACATTACCTATTGTATACTCTTAAAGTATTCTCTATTTTTGATTATTAATAGCATAATAATACAATAATACAATAACAGTTCAATAACAGCTCAATAATACAATAACAGCACACCAAAATGTAGAACACGTCTATTTTACATCTTGTTTTTGTTGCTTCCTTTTTTTACCAGAATTCTAAATTACTCCTCCGTTTGTGGTGTTTGTTTTTTTATTGAAACAAACTATTGAAATAGAATAATAGTAGTAATATAATTATAGAATAATGGAAAAATTAAAAAATGTAGTGGTGGGTGTCGCACTTCTTTTAAGTGCAACCACAGCAGCTCAAATCCCAATGAATCCGAACTCAGCTCACGACGATTACAGTTACAAAAACTATGTTTCGAGCCAAACGTCTCCAAACGTAGCTTCTTTATCTAAGTACGCCAACATTCCGGTAAGTTTATACACAGGTATTCCAGAAATTAACATTCCGTTGTACCAGATAAATCAGTTAGACTATAGCTTACCAATTAGCTTAAGTTACCATGCCAGTGGCATAAAAGTGGAAGAAACGGACTCTTGGGTTGGTGCAGGGTGGAGTTTAAAAGCGGGGGGTGTAATTGGCCGAAATGTAATTGGATATCCAGATGATGTGAATGCCTATTTTCCCGACCAAACCACCAGAAAATCTAAAGGGTATCTGTTTTATTCTCCCATAAGTTCGGTGTCTTTTCAGGATTGGAGCTTCACCACTAATCAAACGGTCAGTTCATACGTAACTGGCGACATACTTAGAGACACAGAGCCCGACTTGTTTTTTTACGACATACCGGGTTACAGTGGTAAATTTGTAATGAAAAATAGTGCATCCATTCGAAAAGTGGTGCAATTGCCCCAAACCGATTTACGTATTGAGGTAACGCAATGGGATGATGAGGATCCAAATGGTGCATTAAAGAGTTTTAAAATTACAACACCCGAAGGAATTCAATACATCTTTGATCAAAGAGAATACGCTCAAAACTACTCCGCTCAAGTAAACGTATGTGAGGGAAACTACCCCGTTAATGCTCCTTTTTTCTATGGTTTTACGGCCGGAAGCACTGGAGACGAGCAATACAATAGAGGGTTTAAGCATACAACAGCATGGTACATTTCAGCAGTTAAACTGCTCAACGGCTCTACTATTGAATTGGAGTATCAGGATTACTTTATGGACGAATTGTCTATGCAAAGAGAACAGTTTTCTGGGCACAAAACACTTATTTCAAATCCTGAAATTTACATGCCTTCCTACACCAAAATGGCTAATTGTACCCGTATTGAGGGTAAGCAACTTAGAGAAATTAGGTTTAAAGAAGGGAAGGTTCTTTTCAATGCAAATCATCAGCGCAAAGATGTAGTTGCGCAACCTAATAATCAATTTTGGTACCATTGGGATACCCCAATTTTTAGTTTGAATGCCTTGAGTGAAATATTGGTGTACAATAAAAACGATGAATTGGTAAAGGGTTTCGATTTAAATTTTGAAAACATGATTGGTGGCGGTTTTCATTACGAAATGTTGGAACACTTAAGTGAAAATGTGCTTGCCAATGCGATACCCAAATACGAGTTTTTAAACAACCGTTTGATTTTAAAGTCGGTGGTAGAAAAGGCCACTAAAAATGGGCTTACTACCTATTTGGAGCCGCACACATTTAGCTATTACGGCAATCCTCCTTCTCGCTTCAGCTTTAGTCAAGACGCCTGGGGCTATTTCAATGGTGCAATCTCAAATACTTTATTGCCCAGACTTTACGCTGGGAGTTCCTCGTATCTAGACAAAACAGAATTTAGCGCACTTAAAGTAAACGGTTATAATTTGGCCGTTTCTTCTTGTCAGGGGTATACAGAAACCAACGACGATACTCCTTTTTCAGTCTTTTTGACAAACAGAGAATCCTATTTGAGCTCAGCGAAGTTAGGGATGTTAAATAGCATACGATATCCAACCAAAGGCCTGGTTACTTTTGAATACGAACCCAATGATTTTACTCTAGGTCAAGAAGTAATCTATGGGGGAGGTATGCGCATCAAAAAAATAACAACAGACCCAATCCAAGGCGAACAAATAAGTAAGCAATACAGCTACTTCGGTCCAAACTCAACCCAAAATACCTATCAATCCTACGGAAAGATTGTTTCTTTCCCACAGTTTGCTAGGAGAGTAGCCAATCAAGGCGCTCACGAAGGGTATAAAAATGTTGAAATATATTCGCACAATCAGGCTCCATATGTTACAAAAGGTTCTTATGTAGGCTACGCTCAAGTAGACGAATTTAACAGTCTTGCTGGGCAAGCCGATGGATTGGTGCGGAGTTATTTTGATGTATCGGGTATGCATGGAGAAGAAACCTATACCCCTCCTTTTTATGAACCTCTTGATGGTTTTCCTTTATACCAAGAGTTGCATCGGTATTACTCAGCCTATGGATTTAACGATATGATTTTAAAGGAAAACGAACTTTTTCCTTTTGCTCCCAATCCTAATTTTGACTGGTACAGAGGAAGTTTGCTTAAAAAAGAGGTGTACAAAGACGACGCAGATGCAGACGATTTAGTCAGTTCAACCATCTACAGTTACAAGGTTAAAAATACAGAAGTTGCCAAAGTGGGTGCTTTAAAAATAGTGAAAGAAAACACCAATATCAATTTTATTTTATCCTCTAAATACTACAGCAACAACGAGTTTGATTTGTACTTGGAGGTTGCTCCTTATTATTATATAAGTGCTTGGAAGCATTTGAGTGCTGAAAATGAAACCCGTTACGATGCCAACGGACAAAACCCTATAACCACACTAAAATATTACAAGTACGATTCTGAAACACACAAAAGAATGACTTCGAACTCCTTTAAAGACAGCGATGGTAAAACGAAAGGAACCGATTATACCTACCCAAAAGATATTGTAAATACAGGAACAGACGACTACTCCCAAGCCATTGGTTTAATGAAACAATTAAACTACAACAGTCCAGTAATAGAAAAAACCTCCTGGGTTATGAATGGCAGTTCAAAATTGATTTTAGACGGACAATTAAATTTGCACAAAAAATATACGGTAGAAGACGATCAGGGCATCCTTCAAAATTTTGTGGCTTTGTCTGATGTTTACCACCTCGAAATTTCACCTTATTTATTCGCTTCCTCTTTTGATTATGTTTCTATAAACAATCAAACCTTGAGCTTTGACAATAAATTTAGAAAAAAAATAGAAATTCTACATCGGAATAAGCGAGGAGGAATTACCTCATTAAAGGATGAAAAAGGCTTGCAAGTATCTTACCTATGGGATTTGGATGATCAGCAAATTACAGCAGAGGTGCAAAATGCGGGACCCGAAGAAATCGCATCCATTCATTACGAAGACAGCAGCGACCAAAGTTGGGGCACAAATGGCGAAGCTACTATTTGGTCAAACTCGGGTAAATTGGCCAGAAAAATTCCTGTAGCAACAGAAGACGAATACAGTTGGGGTCCTGAGATTGTAATCCCTTTTAATGAACAGACCCAAAAATACACCTTGTCGGCTTGGATTAAAATGCTTGGGCCTAATTACACGGAGCTTGGGGAGGCTAGAATGGTTTTAAAAACAGTTGGCGCTTCTGGGCAAACAGAGCCCATACCTGCATCCGTAGGTTATGCCAATTACCGGATGATGACCTGTGGAAGCAACGAGTGGAACTACTACGAGGTAGAAATAGACTTGGCACTGCTGAATATGACTCCAGAAGAACTCTCTGCCTTAAAATTGAAAGCCTACATTTTTAATACGTCTACTCAGGCAGACCTTTTAATAGACGATATTCGCTTGCATCCTTCCAATGCGCAAATGAAAACCTTTAGCCAAAAACCATTGGTTGGTTTAAGTTTAATAGGCGACCAGAATTCGCATACTACCCACTTTGGATACGACCTTTTTGGAAGGCTAGAATCCAAAACTGGTTATAAGAACAGATTGATGAACCGTTACAGTTATCACTACGCTCAAAATACAGAAGACCATAACTATGTTAGAAGTAAAGCGTTTTTTTTGGATTATACTATAAATCCTAACCACAATCTAAACGTCTCAAATATGGCTAAAGACGAAATGCACCAAATAACAGAATATTCCGACGGTTTGGGACGACCACTCCAACACGTAAATTGGCGAGCTTCGCCATTAGGACGAGACATCGTTCAATTCAATACCTACGATCAATTGGGACGACTAGACAAAGAGTACATGCCCTTTGTTCGAGGTATGTCAGGAAATATTCAATCCAATCCTATTGTAAAGGCAAATCAATTTTATGCTTCTTCAAGCAGAGTAGCTCATACTGATGCTCCTTACAGCCAAAATGAATATGAAAACTCACCCTTAAGCAGACTCCAAGAAAAAGGTATTGGCGCGTCTTGGGCACTAGGTTCTGCACATTCAAAGAAGTTTTTTGAGGCGTCTAATGTTGCTTCTGATGTCCGGAAATGGAACTTGAACTTTATGACCCTCGAATGGCAAGGCTATTTTGGAGCGGGCGAGCTTATTCGAAAAGAACAAACGAATGAAGACGGGTATAAAGTAGAAACCTATTTTACTAAAAGTAAACAATTGATTTTATCTAGAACCTATGTAACAGAAAATGAAATTCTGGATACCTATTACGTTTTTGATAAAGCTGGAAGAGAGGTAGCTGTGATCCCTCCAAAGGCAATAAAAATAATGGAACAGGATGGAGCAGCCAGTTTCAATGCCGAAGAAAATGAACTCTTATTTTTAAAAAAATACGACCACAAAGGACGCTTGTCTGAACAGAAAAGTCCAGATAAGGATTGGGAATACTTTGTGTACAACAGCAGCAATAAGTTGGTGTTAAGTCAAGACGGAGTGCAAAGACAAAACCACCAATGGTTTTACAGGAAATACGATGTGTTTGGAAGAGAAATTATTTGGGGCCAATGCGAAATACCTTCAGCTACGAATGAACAACTGCAAGAACTGCTCGATCATGAAAGCAGCAACTCAAACGCGGCAAACTTAGTAAACTACGAAGAAGCCTATTATGCCAACCAAGGAGCATCTGGAAACGGTTACAGCCAAAATGCCTACCCCAACACTTCTTTTACAGGCACCTTTTTGGTTGCCAATCAAGTTCCTTTTGTGGTAAATTATTACGACTCTAAAAAGTGGCATGAAAGTGGGCTGTTAGAGGGTGTTCCTCAATCTTTTTCGCCTCCACTTGGGTATTATCCAACCGTAGGTTACGATCAGTTTAATACTGGCCGGTTGGTGGCTCAAAAAGTGAAAGTATTGGCAGAAGATATGCCCAACACGTACATCTCTACAGGTTACTTTTACGATCAAAAAGGAAGAATGATACAAAGCAATACCCACAACCATTTGGGAATGCAAGTGCAAAAAAACAACCTGTACCATTACGCCGGCACGCTGGTTAAAACCAGAACCGAATACATGGGTTCTGTAAATATCGTAGTTCAAGAACGATTTACCTACGACCATCAAATGCGCTTAACCGAACACTACCACAAAATAAATAACCAACAAGAAGTATTATTGGCTGCAAAAAAATACAACGAACTGGGCCAGTTGGTAGAAAATAATTTGAACGTAAATGAAGCTGGTTCCTCTCTACAATCCGTTGATTATTTATACAATACCAGGGGCTGGCTTACACAAATTAACGATTTAAACATTTTAGATACCGAATACAAATTTCTTAACTCTGGCATTTTTGGAGGGAATTTAACTGGAGGCAAAGAGCCCAGCGAAATCAAATTTAAGGACTTAACCTTTCGTGTGAATTCTGTAGATGATGATCGAGCAGAACTGAACTTCACCACCGAAGAAAAAACAGTAAAATCACCTACAAAAACCAAAAAATACGCCAATAAAAAACGGAAAAAGAAGGTGCGAGTTGCGCCCAATAAAAAAGAAAAATTAAATAAAATAGCCAACAAAGACCTGTGTTTAGACCTCAACCACTTAAACTTTGCCAAAAGCGACAACATAGAACAAGCCCTGGAAGAAACTAAAACCCACTTGTATCAAAAATTAGACGAGTACAACCTAACCGACCCTCAGCTTAGAGCCAGTTTGTTTGAAGAAGTTAAAAAATACCTTTTTGAAGAAGTAGAGCAGTCCTCTTACAATATTGATAGAGACTTGTGGGCCATGAAAATTAATTACAACGAAAGCAATAGTTTTAATACCACACCTTTGTACAACGGAAACATTGCCTCTACAGCTTGGATCGCTAAAGTAGGCGATACCCTGCAGTTGCCCGTAAAAAGTTACGCGTATCAATACGACAATGCAAACCGATTGCAACAAGCAAATTATACAGAGCGCTTTCTTAGCGGACACCATACCTATAGCACTCCTCACCAAACCGGAAACTTTGATTTGAACAACCTTACTTACGATGCCAACGGAAATATAAAAACCTTGCAAAGATTATGGTGGGGAATCCCTATGGATCAATTCTCGTACAATTACCAACAAAACTCAAACAAATTACTTCGCGTAAACGACTCCATAGTATATACCTTTGCAGGTATGGATTTTGTTAACAAACCCGATGCCAGTGCCTTTTATGAGTACGATTCCAATGGGAAGTTAAGCTCAGACAATGGGGTTTCTAGATACACAACCATAACTTATTACTCGACTGGTATGCCTAAAAAAGTAGTGGTGCAGGATAAAGGAGAAATTCACTATATTTATGATGCTATGGGAACAAAATTGGCACAAATACCAATACACGAAAACAGCTTTAGTCTTAGACGCGATTATTTAGGTGCGCTAGAATTGGTTAACGGCCAACCAGAATTTATGCATACCGCAGAAGGAAGAGCTCTAGAAACTCAAGAAGGAAACTACCGCTATGAGTACCACCTAAACGACCATTTGGGCAACATGCGTTTGGCCTTTAGCGACCGCAACCAAGACGGCGAAATTAACCACCAAAACGAAGTATTGCAAGTGCGCGATTACTATCCCT